>Ga0209550_10000081_pt1 | contig 71454 bp, 63 predicted proteins | sample LauGreSuBDMM15SN_2_FD_187567 | JGI IMG/M metagenome (GOLD analysis project Ga0209550, IMG submission 187567) | Freshwater lake microbial communities from Lake Michigan, USA - Su13.BD.MM15.SN (SPAdes) (version 5) | ecosystem: Environmental > Aquatic > Freshwater > Lake | place: Lake Michigan... | reverse complement strand
GTGATAGCTGCGGTTAGGGTTGTTTTGCCGTGGTCAACGTGGCCGATTGTGCCGATGTTGACGTGAGGTTTGGTGCGTTGGAAGGTTTGTTTGGTCATAAAGTATTATTCTTAAATTCTTACCAATTTATTAACGATGTTAAAAATGATTCTGAAAATATTTTCAGAAGTGCATTTTTTTAAAAAATATATTTTAGATATCAATTTATAACCAATGAAATCAGTGCTTCAAGGTGCGATTGTTCTACCCGTTTTCTTACATGACATCTGTCTGAAGATAAATAAAGGGACGATGATTATTGTAATCAAAAAATAAAATGCAAGCAGAAAAGTGAAAAAGATTGTTGTTATTATTTTTTACTAAGTTCTCTATTCAAAAAAAGCTTCGAAGTGTTGGGGCTCAAGGGTTTTCTCGAATAGTATAAAATCGAATCTTACATCGTGATTTTGGTATTTTGTATTTTTTGCTAAAAAATATTTTGCCGCATTGCGAATGCGAGTTATTTGACTTTTTCGCAAAATTACCTCGATCAATTCTTGAGCATTACGCGCCTTTACCTCAATAAATACAAGGGTTGGCTGGCTCTTGGTTAGTGTAGTTTTGGTGATTATTTCTGCAACTATGTCAACCTCTCCAAGCTTTGTTTTGTAGCGCGTAGCAAGTATTTTGTATTCCTTATTTTCTAAGAATTTTATAGCAAGAGATTCAGCCTCTAGGCCGTATTGGTAGGTTTGTTTTTTCATGGCAGTGTTAGTTGAATAGATTTTGGGTTAGAAATAGAAACTTATATTTATAATTTATTTGATATGGCCTCGTGTCAAATAAATAATAGCTCCTCTTCATAATTTTTTTACTGCAAGCGTAATGATTTTTGATTAATTTTAAGATTTTTTAATACACTTAAAAATATGCAATAACACCAGAGTACTAGCGCACGCAGCCGAAATGGCTAGTATTTTACTGTTTGCAATTGGTTGCCGATACCACTGTTTTCTAGCACAAAATATATTTCTTAATTGCTAGAGCGACATATTTAGCGGGTTAATTTCGCCAATAATTTATCAAGCATAAATATTACGCCACTTGTCCTGCAGCATGGCCAGAAGCCCAAGCCCATTGAAAATTAAATCCTCCGAGATGTCCGGTTACATCAAGAACTTCACCGATAAAATATAAGCCAGAAATAGATTTGCATTCAAAAGTTTTGGAGGAAATCTCGTTGGTATCAACGCCACCAGCAGTAACTTCGGCTTTGGCATAGCCTTCGGTTCCTTCGGGCTGTAGAACCCAAGCATTTACATTATTAGCGATTTCTTTTAGTTTTTGGTTTGGTGTGTCGGCTATCCAGCCTTGTGCACCATGGCTTTGTGCTATATAGGCAGCAAGACTTTTTGGTAAATATTTATTGAGAATTGTGACGATTTCTTGCTTTGGCTTTTGCTTTTTTTCGGCGAGAAAAATATCGTAAATGTTATTATCTGGGGCCATGTTAATTGTGAACTCTTGGTCTTTTTGCAGATAGGAAGAAATTTGCAAAATCGCTGGGCCAGAAAGACCGCGATGGGTGAAAAGAATTGCTTCACGAAATGAGATTGAGGAAGATCGAGATGTTTTAGAGCTGATGCCTGATAAAGCGCTGGCAGAGCTTGTGGCAACTGGTTTTATGGCGCAACTCACAATTGCATCGACTGAAACGCCGGCGAGATTTTTAGTATCATCAAGCATTGACTTATCTAGCGTTAGAGGCACAAGTGCAGGATATGGTTCGATAATTTTTATACCGAATTTTCGCGCTATATCATAGCCAAAGCTGGTTGCGCCCATTTTTGGAATTGATAATCCACCGGTGGCAATTATTAGAGATTGGCATGAAACCTGCTCTATCATAGCTTCTTCTGTGCTTTTATTTTCGATTTTTAGAGTAAAATTTTCGTGAATATTTTCTGCGCTTTTTCGATTTTCTTTTTGTTCTTGCGATAGCTTTATTTCTGAATCTAATTCTTCTATATTCGAATCTGTTATGCCCTCCTTCTTAACTTTACGAATATTTTTTGCGAAAGTTTCTAGCATTATTTCAACGCCACCTTCCCTACATTGCGTAAGCAGCATATCGATTATTTGCTGCGAAGAATTATCGCAAAATAATTGCCCCAAAGTTTTTTCGTGAAAGGCGATTTCATGCTTTTTTACCATCGCAATAAAATCTTGCTGAGTAAAGCGCTGCAAGGCCGAAACACAAAAATGCGGATTTTGCGAAATGAAGTTTTTTGGCGTGGCATGAATGTTAGTAAAGTTGCATCTTCCACCGCCTGAAATGCGGATTTTTTCACCGGGTTTTTTAGCATGATCAATTAACAAAACTTTACGACCGCGCTTGCCGGCAGAAGCGGCGCACATTAGGCCCGCAGCGCCCGCACCAATTATTATGATATCGTAATGTTTCACTATATTTTATTTTTTTACAAAAATCATTTGTCGCTCTCCGAGCCTCATCCCAAACTTCTCTATAAATTTTTTTACATTTATTATTCCTGTTTTATTTTCAGCGAAATTTTTATAAGAAACCGGATTTAGTAAGTTTAAAATTTATTTGTGACTAAATAAAAAGGGGAGCGCGAATTAATCACACTCCCCTTTTTTATAATTTATAGCCTGAAAAAACTAAGCTTTTTTTGCTTTAATTTCATCAGCAACCGCATTAGGAACTTGCTCGTAGCAATCGAATTCCATCGCGTAGTTGGCACGACCTTGCGACAATGAACGAAGCGAGTTTACATAGCCAAACATCGCAGCTAGAGGCACTTTTGCAGTGATAACCTGCACTACATCACGTGGCTCGAGGTTCATGATTTGACCACGACGTGAGTTGATATCGCCAATTACATCGCCCATATATTCTTCTGGAGTTACAACCTCAACTTTCATGATTGGCTCTAGGATTACTGCGCCGGCCTTTTCCATAGCTTCGCGGAATGCAGAACGTGCAGCAATTTCGAATGCTAATGCCGATGAATCGACATCGTGATAAGCGCCGTCGGTTAGAGTTGTTTTTAAGCGAACCACTGGATAACCAGCTAAAAAGCCATTTTCTTTTGCAGATTCGAGACCTTTTTCAACGCCAGGAATATATTCTTTTGGAACGCGTCCGCCAACAACTTTACTTTCAAAGATAAAATTTTCTTTGATTTCTGCGTCAGTGATTGGCTCGAAAGTGATTTTAACTTTAGCGAATTGTCCAGAACCACCAGATTGCTTTTTGTGCGTATAATCAATTTCAACTTTTTTAGTGATGGTCTCGCGGTAAGCTACCTTTGGTTGGCCGATATTTGCTTCAACTTTAAATTCGCGTCTCATACGATCGACTATGATCTCAAGATGCAACTCTCCCATACCTTTAAGGATGGTTTGGCCCGATTCTTGATCTGATTCAATGCGAAGAGAAGGATCTTCTGAAGCCAAGCGGCCCAAGGCCATACCCATTTTTTCTTGGTCAGCTTGAGATTTTGGCTCAACCGAAACTTCGATTACCGGATCTGGGAAAACCATGCGCTCAAGCACGATATCGTTTCCTTGCTCAACTAGAGTATCACCAGTTGTGGTATTTTTTAAACCAGCAAGGGCCACAATATCGCCAGCAAAGGCTTCTTTGATGTCTTCACGGTTATTTGCATGCATTAACAAAATACGTCCTACGCGCTCTTTAGAGCCTTTTATAGTGTTAACTAAACCAGAACCGCCAGCAAGCACGCCAGAGTAGATACGAACGAAGGTTAAAGAACCAACAAAAGGATCGGTCATGATTTTAAAAGCAAGGCCAGCAAATTTTTTATCACCACAAGTGATGTTGATTGGCGCATCATCGTCTAATCTGATTGCCGGAATTTCTTTGATGTCAATTGGGCTCGGAAGGTAGTCAACCACAGCGTCTAGCAATGTTTGTACACCTTTGTTTTTGAAGGCTGTTCCGTTAAGAACCGGCACAAAAGAACCATTGATTGTAGCGGCGCGAATACAGCGCTTAAGATCTGCCTCTGAAATTTCTGCACCATTTAGGTAAGCATCCATTAGGGCGTCGTCTTGCTCGACAGCAGCTTCTACTAGCATGGCGCGATATTCATCGGCCTTAGCTTTAAGGTCGGCAGGGATTTCTTCGTAGGCGAAATCTGCTCCCATAGTTTCGTCTTTCCAGACAACTGCTTTCATTTTAACTAGATCAATCAAGCCGCCATAGTCTTCAGCTTCGTTGATTGGCAATTGAATAGGGATTGGCTTAGCGCCCAAGCGAGTTTTCATCATGTCGACGCAACGATAAAAATTAGCACCGGTACGATCCATTTTATTAACGAAGCACATGCGCGGAACTCGGTATTTATTAGCTTGGCGCCATACTGTTTCTGATTGAGGCTCAACACCAGCAACGGCATCAAAAACGCAGATCGCGCCATCTAGCACACGAAGAGAACGCTCTACTTCAATTGTAAAATCTACGTGGCCCGGGGTATCGATAATGTTAACGCGGTGCTCTTTCCAAAAACATGTTGTTGCGGCAGAAGTGATAGTAATGCCACGCTCTTGCTCTTGCTCCATCCAGTCCATTGTAGCGGCACCGTCATGAACTTCACCAATTTTGTGAGATTTTCCAGTGTAAAAAAGTATGCGCTCGGTTGTGGTTGTTTTGCCCGCATCAATGTGCGCCATAATGCCGATATTACGATATTTTTCGATTTCTATTAAGCGTGCCATAAAAAAATGCTGATGAATTAAATGTTTAAAAAATGAAAGGCGCGACATTCTAGGGGCCCTTGGCTAATTTACAAGATGTTTTTGCTTGGGTTGGTTTATCTTTTGCGCACCAAAAACTTGATGCAATAATTTTAACCTCGGCGCTTCTTTTTTAAAGATTTGCGCCATTGCTTAAATCTTTGTCTTAATGGCACGGCAATCTGTGCCAAAGTTTTAGATTTATCAGAAAAAGACTGCTTTGGTTTTTTATAATTTTTTCTGAAATGCTCTAAAATGCCAGCGTAAACATATATTGGCATCCAGCTTAAATTTATGACATGCATCAGAATTGGCTTGTTGGTAGCCTCTTCGATACAAAAAAGCCTCGCATCTTGATTCATATGAACAATTTGAACATCTTCGCCAAATGGTAATTTTTCCATTTTCATGCCGTCGCTACGCGCGATTACCTCGCCAAAATAAGAAGAATCGTCGGCAATTTTATTAATTTCGACAGCTTTAAATTTTTCTTCTCTTTTAAAAACTTCGTAAACCGTCATTTCGTTGAAAGAGTAAGGGCCATTATAATTAACCAAACCAGCTTTTAGGCCCGCAATATAATCTTTGCGAAGAAAGAGCTCGTTGATTTTCTTATTGTATCTATCGATGATTTCTGGATTAACAAAAAACCCCTTAAAGCATTGACCATGGCACTGTACAGTACAGTCTAGATCGAGATATTTATACTCTAGCGTTGAAAGATCGCTAATAATCATGTTGTCAGAATCGAAGTGCCAAAAATTTTTGATCCCATGCTTAGTAACAAAATTATACAGAATAAACCATTTACGAAAAACGAATTTATTCCAGTCGTCACCGTGTTTAAAAGCGTCAAATTCTGGAGTAGCTATTAGCTCATAAACTTCATCAAAAGTTTTGAGATCTTGGCCAAAATCGTAATCTTTTAACGAATAGTGAGTTAAGCCACAATCTTGCGCGACCTTTTTGTTAGAAGGATCTCCAAGCAAAATTATTTCTGCATCTGGATTAGAAAGTTTAGCAATTTTAAAAACGTAAGATAGGTATTTTGAGTTGCCATAATGACAATAAATTATCGGGTTATTTTTCATAATTTTTTAATGTTTAGCATAATTATACCACTTCGAAATCAAATCTTGATTCAACAAATTACCGAACTAAAAACTGTTTTTAACTTACGTTTTTTTTAATTTTTGATGCCACTTCCAAGCATGATTAACATGATCTTCAAGGCTTGTATATTGCGGATACCAACCAAGATATTCATTGGCAAATTTATTATTTGCAATAAGTAAATCTGGATCCCCTGGCCTTCTATCGCCAATTCTTACATTAAAATTCACGTTAGTAATTTTTTTAAAAACATCAACAACATCTTTTACCGAAAAGCCAAAACCATTTCCTAAATTTATTTTTGCAGATTTGTTGGTTTCTAATTGTTTTTTAAAGGCCAGCAAGTGAGCATTGGCAAGGTCTGCGATGTGTATATAATCTCTGATGCAAGTGCCATCTTTAGTATTATAATCATCTCCAAAAATTACGAATTCATTGTATTTTTTATCAATAACGCGCAGCAAAATTGGAAAAATATTTGCCACGTTTGGCGACATTTCGCCCAGCTCTGCATCTGGATCGGCGCCACTTACGTTAAAATAGCGCAATGCACTATATTTTAGCTGATAAGCCTTCTCGTAATCTTCAAGAAGCCTTTCTACCATTAGCTTTGAAGCCCCATATGGATTAATCGGATTAGTCGGGAAATTTTCATCTATATATTTTTTCTCACCCTGAATAAGCCCAAAAATAGAGGCAGTAGAAGAAAAAATAAAATGCTGAATTTTTGAATCAACCACAGCTTTTAACAGCGAATTTGTTTTGCTGAAATTATTTTCGTAATATTTATAAGGATTTTCTACCGATTCACCAACAGCCTTAGAAGCCGCAATATGAAAGACTACAACCGGATTGTATCTTGCAAAAACTTCCATCATTTTTTTATAATCACCAATATCTCCTTCAACAAAATCGCCATATTTTGCCAACTGACGAAAGCCAGTAGAAAGATTATCAATGGTAATTGGATAAAAATTATTCTGAAATAATACCTTGCATAAACTAGAACCAATAAACCCTGCGCCGCCTGTAACTATAACGTTTTGCATTCTTTATATTTATTTGAACAACAATTTATTTTGCAGTAAATTTGGATTTGGTTTCAAAAAATATTTAATAATTTTTTTAGCTTAAAAATTAGATAAATAAATATTTTATGCGGCACAAAAACTTTTTTCTTACCATCAACTATGGTTAAATCTTTGCCCAAAGATGAAATATTATGAAGACCGCCCGGATATCTTCCCAATTGGTTTGGCGTGATTTCTACCTCATTACACTCTGCGAATTCTTCGGTTGTAAGTTGCAAAATTTTATTAATAGTGATTGCCGCGCCATAGCTTCTGGCGCAATTTTGCGATGGCCGGTATAAATTGCCATTATGCAAAAAAATCTCACCAGCTGGACGCGCCGAAGTAATATCATCCTTCACCGGATTATTTTTGTGCATTTTCCACTCGCCATCAAGACTATCAGCATAAGCCAAATAAAGCTTGGCATCGCCCTCTTCGGCCAAAGAAAAAAACAGCCAAAATTTATTTTCATAAAAAATTATTGATGGATCAACCGCAGCCAAATCACTGAAAATAACTTTTATTTTTTCAAACTGTAAATTTTCTAGAACCTCGTAAAGCGCAATTTCTCTGGCTTTGTGGCTTTCTATTAAGGCGTATTTTTTTTTCTCATGCAAAAAAATATATGGATAAGATAAGTGCAGATTTGTTTCTACAACATCTTTTTCTAACGCAATATCGAGGTTTTTATCTAGCTCGATAGCAGATATCTTACCTTTTCTTTTAATGCGATCGTATTTTTCAAAAAAGATAATTTTTTTATCATCTTGCACCAGGCCAAATGGATCAGCCCTAAACTCGCTAAGACTAGGACTTTTTAGCCATTTTATTTTTTGATTAGGAATAGTAAGAAATTGCGCAATATTGCAAGAAGCTATACCAATATTCCATTGCTCGATCTGAAATAAATTATACCAAATTTTTTTGCAAAAATTCTCGATCCACACCCTCTTAGAATTACCCCTACCATTACGCAAATAAGAATGGAACGAGCAATAGCTATACTTTAATCGCTTTTGATATTTTTTAATATTAAGATCTGCTGTGTTTTTATATTTTAACTTTCTGATAGCAATTTTATTTTTGTGAAAAATTAACAGAAAGTTGAAGTAGATTTGATATTCAGAAGCGCAGTGATTGCTGTTTGCATGCTTCAAAAATATCTTATAGAATTTATCGCCGCTGCCGTCATGCTCTTCGACATTTTTAAATAACTCTAAAATTATTTCGCGATTAAAAATCATGCTGTGACAAACGCCAGAAATTTCTTTAAATTCTACCGGAAGATTTTCTCGCGAGATTGTTGGCCATAGTTTTATTATATGCTCTTCAACCGCTATATCAAATGGTTTGCGGCATATTTTTGTATCTTTGCTGGTGTTGTAAAAAGGCCTGCCATAGCCGTCAAACATTTTAGTGCTGCGAAAAAAAACCGTGTCACTATCGAGAATCAAAACATTTTCGCTGATACCAGGAATAACCAATGGCGCGTATAGCTTTAGCAATTGTTGAAAATACCAACCGCAAGAATCTTGGGTATATTCGCGCACAAAATCCATGCTAAATGGAAACCGCGATTCAGGAAACCACTCGGCGCTATCCGTGTATTTTTCTACAGAAACCGTGATGATTCTTCTAGCGCCAACAATTTTTTTTCGCGCAGATTCGATGCAATATTCTAGCACCGCTAGATCTTTTTTATGCACAGGAATAACTATATCGAACTGCGGATATTTTTGCATCAAAAACAAGTAATGGGATAGCTCGCAAACTGAATAACGGCGAGCGAAATTAAATTTATTAAAACAGATTTTTTTCAAAACTAATGTTGATCATGCGCTGAAGTGGTAAATGATTTTATAATATTTAACTCTGAAAAATTAAGATATAAAGACAACATTAAAAAGCTAAGTATTTTTGCATAAAAAAAGGTGCCTACAAAAATGCAGACACCTTCTTTTAAAAATACCTAAATATTTATTACCAGCGATAGTGAGCAAAAGCTTTGTTTGCTTCAGCCATTTTGAATACCTCTTCACGTTTTTTAACAGCCCAACCTTTGTTTTCTAGAGACTCCATAATAACAAATTGAACCTTGTTTGCCAAACCTTTGCCTTTGATGTTATTAATAGCAATTTTAAGCCATTTTAACGCTAAAGCAGAACCGCGTCTAGGAGAAACTTCAACCGGAATTTGATAAGTAGCGCCGCCAATTCTGCGTGATCTAACTTCAACTTTAGGAGTGACATTTTCCATTGCTTCTTTGAAGATATCAACCGGATTTCTTTTGAACTTTTTTTCAAGTTCATCGAAAGCTTGATAAACAGCTTTTTCTACAACTGATTTTTTACCATCATCCATTAAGCGGTTTACAAAACGCGAAACGATAATTTCGCCATATTTGGCGTCTGGAATAATTTTTCTAACTTGTGCGGCTCTTCTACGCATGATTTAACTACTAATTTATATTAATTATTACAGTTTGAGCTGACTCTAACTGGTTTTTTAACTAAAAACGATTGATTGTTTTTAGTTAAAGCGAATCGTTACTTAAAAACTATTTCGGTTTTTGTGCACCGTATTTTGAACGAGATTGCTTACGATTTTTTACACCTTGAGTATCGAGGTAGCCTCTGATCAAGTGATAACGCACACCAGGCAAATCTTTTACACGACCGCCGCGAAGCGCAACAACAGAGTGCTCTTGTAGGTTATGTCCTTCACCTGGGATGTAAGCAATAACTTCATGTCCGTTAGTGAGTTTTACACGGGCAACTTTACGTAGAGCCGAGTTCGGCTTTTTTGGAGTTGTAGTATAAACGCGAGTACAAACACCTCTTTTTTGAGGGCATCCTTGCATAGCAGGAACCTTGTTCTTCTTGCTTTGCTTCACTCTTGGCTTTCTGATAAGCTGATTAACTGTTGGCATCGAAAAATATTGTTAAGTTTAAATTTAAAATTTAAGGGGCGAGTAATTTAGGTGAATTTGTTTTTCAAGTCAAGTGAAGTTTTACACTTAAATAAAGCGACCCGTCAAAAACATTAAATCTTGCGATTTAAGCTTATGGACGGGCCACTATAATTACAAATCTTTAGAATTATCGGCAAGGTATTTTGCAACACCTTCAGCATTTGGCTTCATGCCTTTTTTGCCTTTATTCCAACCAGCAGGGCAAACTTCGCCATGGGCTTGAAAGAATTTTAATGCATCAACCATGCGAATAGCTTCATCGATATTGCGGCCAAGAGGAAGATCGTTTACAACTTGATGACGCACGATTCCTTCTTGATCGATTAAAAAAGTGCCTCGCAAAGCTACTGCTTCGTTGATAAGAACATCATAATCGCGCGCAATATTTTTGGTTAAATCTGCAACCAAAGGATATTGCACTTGACCGATGCCGCCTTTTTCAACTGGAGTGTTTTTCCAGGCAATGTGCGAAAAGTGCGAATCTACTGAAACGCCAATAACTTCGGCACCAAGATCTTTGAACTCTTTTAAGCGGTGGTTAAAAGCAATGATTTCTGATGGGCACACAAAAGTGAAATCTAGCGGGTAAAAAAACAATACACCGATTTTTCCCTGTAAAAACGTATGAAGATTGAATTTATCGTTGACTTCATTATTGCCCATCACCGCAGCAGCAGTGAAATCTGGGGCTCTTTTTCCAACAAGAACTGACATAATTTATGGTTAATTAAATTTTAAGAAATAGTTATTTTTCAGCTATAAAATAGTTTTTTGAAAAAAAATAAGCAAGGTTTTATGACTACAAACTGCTCTTTAACATCCAAGCATTTTTTTGATGAATTTCGATACGATCAGTAGCGATTCCGGCCGTTACTTCATCGCCAACAGCTTGAGCTTCTTTTAAAACATTAGTTAAAGTTTTTGCAATCAGGTCTTGATCACTGGCTAACTCTTTAACCATAGAATTGGCATCAAGATTTTCGTCTCCTTCTTTAAGATTAGTTAGTTTAATATATTGGGCGTAAGTTCCTGGTGCCTTTTCTCCAAGAGACCTAATTCTTTCGGCAATTAAATCGACCGCTAGAAATAAATCGTTATATTGCTCTTCAAACATTAAGTGAAAAGATTTAAAATTTGGCCCAGTTACATTCCAATGATAATTTTGGGTTTTTAAATAAAGCAAGTAGCTGTCTGCTAAGGCTATTTTCAAAGAGTTTGATACATTTTTATTTGTCATTTTTTCTTTTTAAATTGGTTAAAGAATTTGTGTCACAATATAACTCTTACAATATAATATCAAATCATTTGATTATTGTTAATTTTCTGTAAAAATTAAATTTTTAAGACGTAAAGCGCATCAAAATATTACATGTTTTATTTTTTAAATTGTTTATTTTAAGGATTAAGATTTTTTTAAAAAAATGATTCGCAATAATCTCTTAATAACTATTGTTTATTTCTTTAAAAAAAAACTACAATTATCATCTTAACTTAATTCAAAATTTCTAATTTTCATGTCTCTACTTGATTCGAAGCCAGTCTACAAACCATTCAATTATCCTTGGGCCTATGATGCTTGGCTTAAACAACAACAAATTCACTGGCTGCCAGAAGAAGTGCCTTTAGCTGACGATGTGCGCGACTGGAAACACAATCTTACTGCTGGCGAAAAAAACCTGCTCACGCAAATTTTTCGCTTCTTTACCCAAGCCGATATCGAGGTAAATAATTGCTACATGAAGCACTACGCAAAAGTGTTTCAACCTACCGAGGTGCAGATGATGTTGGCAGCGTTTTCTAATATGGAAACAGTGCATATTGCGGCTTATTCGCACTTGCTTGATACAATTGGCATGCCCGAACAAGAATATTCTGCCTTCATGAAATATAAAGAAATGAAGGATAAATATGATTTTATGCATAAATTTGGCGTTGCCACAAAAAAAGATATTGCCACTACTCTGGCGGTGTTTGGTGGCTTTACCGAAGGATTGCAACTTTTTGCCTCTTTTGCAATTTTGTTAAACTTTCAACGCTTTGGAAAAATGAAAGGAATGGGCCAAATCGTAGCCTGGTCGGTGCGCGATGAAAGCCTGCACACCGCTTCAATCATTAAATTATTTCGAACTTTTGTACAAGAAAACCCAGAAGTGTGGGATGAAGAGCTGAAAGGCCGCTTGTACGAAGCCTGCGCAACAATTGTGCATTTTGAAGATGCCTTCATCGATTTAGCTTTTGAGCTTGGAAATATTGAAGGATTAACCTCTCGCGAAGTAAAAAGATATATTCGCTATATTGCCGATAGACGCTTGAATCAATTGGGCCTAAAGGATATTTACATGATTGACGACAATCCACTTCCTTGGCTTGACGAAATTTTAAACGGCGTTGAACATACCAATTTCTTTGAAAATCGCGTTACTGAATATAGCAAGGCATCTACAACCGGAACGTGGGAAGAGGTGTTTGACGAAATTGACGATCAACGCAAAACTATGTTATCGGTATAAATTTCTAATATAAAATCGGCTTCTGATATTGAATATTTTTTAGATAATGTTGATAAATAATTGCAAAAAATTAAGAAATATTCTAACTACAACAGCTTTATTTTTGTTGCTTGCAAACAGCTCTTACGCCTCTCAAATCAAGAGTTTGACCATTCTTGCCGAACCGAATTTAGTTACAGCGCTTACAAAAATTTCGCGCACTTATTCGCAAAAAAATGCTGTAATTATTTCGGTTGGCTTTGCTGCGGCGGCAGATTTAATCAACGATATAGACTCGGGCGAGCCCGCTGATGTATTCATCTCGGCTCACCAAGACTGGCTGATGAATCTAAAACAAAAAGGCCTGATTGATATTTATAACGTTGGCCACATCGCCAGCGACAACCTTGTGTTAGTAACATCGCGCGATAATTTATCGGCGCCCAATTATTTGGTCGAAAAAAATCCTGATCTACAAGAAGCCTTACAAATTCTTAATTCCAATCGCTTAAATCTAATTATCGATAATGATAATTCTTCGCTCGGAAAATATAGCAACGATATGATAAACAACCTACAGCTTCATGATCTAAAGCTGTTTACTAAACTTAACGAAGATAAATCTTCCATTACCAATTTGTTGCAAAATAATGCCGATAGTTATGCGATTTTACTGGCTAGTCAGGTGAATAACCGTAGCGAATTAAGAGTTTTATCGCGCAAAAAAAGTGAGCATATTTTTTATCAAGCACTAGTAATTGCAGGCGATAACATGGATATTGCGCGAGAGTTTTTGAAGTTCTTAAAAACCGCGCAAGCTAAGGCAATTTTTAAAGAAAATGGGTTTATCGTAGATTAAACTATATAAACCCCGCCCTTAGAATAACTTACTTGCGCAAGCGTTTAAATCCGGCGTCTAGATCTTCTTTTAAATCTTCAACATCTTCCAAGCCAATATTAATGCGCAAGCAAGTATGGTCTGCATAAGGCCATTTTGTAACAGCGCGAGAAACTTCGAACGGCAAAATCAATGATTCGTAGCCTCCCCAAGAATATCCCATTCCATAATAATTTAGCTTATCGAGCATTTTTGCTAAAGATTCTTTTGAGTATTTTTTATCAAGAATAATCGAAAATAAGCCTGCCGCACCAGTGAAATCACGCTTCCATAGTGCATGGTTAGAATCAGACGGTAAAGCTGGATATAAAACTTTGTGCACTTCGGGGCGCTGCTCAAGCCACGAAGCCATTTCTAGGCCAGATTTAAAGCAGTGATCCATACGAATTTTTGCCGTACGCATACCACGTTGCACCATATAAGAAGTAAATGGAGCAGCCGTTACAGCCATGTATCTGAAGGCCTCATACATTACACGATAATGTTTTTCGTGGATAGTAATGGCGCCCATCATCATATCAGAATGACCATTGATATATTTGGTAAGTGCCGTCACCACTACATCTACGCCATGATCAAGTGGCTTAAAATATATTCCACTCGCCCAAGAATTATCTAAAATTGTAACAATTCCGTATTTTTTTGCCACCTTACAAATAGCCGCCACATCTTGAATATCATAGGTTAAAGACCCTGGGCTTTCCATAAAAATTACCTTGGTATTTTTTTTGATCAGCTTTTTAATATCGGCACCAATATCAGAAGGAAAATAAGTGGTTTCAACGCCATATTTTTTAAGGAATTTATCTGCAAAACCGCGAGTTGGAGAATAAATTGCGTCAATCATTAACGCGTGATCACCCTGCTTTAAAAATGCCACCAAAGCCGTGTTAATAGCGGCCGCACCAGATGAAGTAACAAAAGAATTATATCCGCCGTCAATTTCGGTAATGGCTTTTTCTAGAGCAAAATTTGTTTGCGTTCCATAGCGACCATATTTTAATTCGTATGGCTCAACCAAATCGTTATTAGAATAACCACGCTCGGCATAGATTAAATCTTTGAGGGTAGGAAAAACAATTGTCGAGCTCTGATAAATTGGTGGATTCACCATCCAGCCTTGCTCTTTGGGGTTGCGACCAGCATGAACAATTTTAGTTGCTTCGCGAATTCCTTTTTCCATTTTACTCCTGATTTAAAATATTTTGCCAAAAAAAACTTAGATAAATTACCGAACTAAACAAACTTAATGATTTTTATCACCCGCAATCAAGCCTCCCAATTTTTTCTTGCCCAAAATATGAACATGAAAATGTGGTACCGATTGCGCAGCGTCTGCACCAATATTGCTGATAATGCGATAGCCCGAACTCTCTACATCGAGCATTCGCGCTATCTCGGCCACCTTCTGAAAAAACGCAGTTACTTTTTCAGAGCCGGCCTTGGCGACAAAATCAGGCAAATTTATAAATTCTCCTTTCGGAATTACTAAAACATGAATTGGCGCAGCCTTTCCGATATCGTGAAAAGCAACAATATTTTCATCTTCGTAAACCTTGCTGCTAGAGATTTCGCCGCGAATAATCTTGGCAAAAATATTATTTTTATCGTACATGTCAACTCCGCAATAGCATTTTTAAATCACCCAAATTTTTGGTAATATTTTTAAATAATGACGAAATTTCGTCACGTTGATCTTTTGTAAGATAAGCCTCTGGCGCCTTATTAATATTAGTTACGTGACTAGTATTTGCAACAATATTTACGCTAGGGATTTCTGCAGAAACCTCATAAATAAAATCATCAATATCATGCTCTGCTAAAATTTTTACATCACCGCTTTCAACAATAATATCAAGATCTTCTTCCTTATAATAATCTGGTTTACGTTTTTTTAATAACTTCTGTAAACCCGCTATTGTGTAGCCCTCGTCATGCAGAAACTTTTTAATTCTTTTTAAAACTTTAAGCTGTTTATTGTAATAATAACGACGTCCGCCTTTGCCAATTTCGGGCTTTATTTGCAAAAACTGCTCTTCCCAAAACCTTATAACATGCGGTTCTACATTTAATTCTTGCGCAACTTCGCCGATTGATCTTTTTTTATCAATACCAAAATCATCAGCTAATTTTTCGATTTCTTTTGCGATATTGTTGCTCATTGCAGATTTTTGTTTATTCTTTTTTGCCCTTATAAATCAAGGCCTTAGACACTATTATTAGCGGCATTATGAGATGTGTTTTTTATATTCTGAAGATAAGTGTTTGATTAAAACTCCACAAATTGCGGTTAGTGGTGTGGCAAATAAAATTCCTATAAAGCCAAACAAGGCCCCAAAAACAAAAAGCCCGAAGATAATCCACACTGGATGCAATCCAATATTTTTACCGATTAATTTTGGCGTAAGAAAGTTTGATTCAAACATTTGTCCGCAAATAAAAACTAGAGCAATTGTTGATAAGTCAACTACGCTAAAACCCCATTGAAATAAGGCAATCAGAATCGCTGCGATAAATCCGGTTAAAGCTCCGACATAAGGAATAAAAGTTAAAAAACCGGTAACGACACCGATCAAAAAACCAAAATTCAAGCCCGCCAAACTCAATAAAATAGAATAAATTATACCCAAAATTAAACAAACTGAAATCTGCCCGCGAATAAAGCCAGCCATGGCTTCGTCAATCTCTGTCATAATTTTACTGGCAGAATTTGCAAATCTACTAGGAAAATAACTATGCACTTTTGTTGCCAATAAATCCCAGTCTTTTATGAGATAAAAAATTAAAATCGGCGTGATAAAAATTAGCGATAAAACGTTAATAAAAGCCACCGAAGAAGAAAGTGCGTTTAATAAAAAATTATCAATAAAATTAAATATTTTTGAAGACAACTCGGCATCGCTAATTACCTGCATCAGATCGCCATTAGCTTTTATTCCGATGCCATTTAAAAAAGCGGCACATTTAGGATAAATTTCAGCAACCAGCACATCAAAATATTGCGGGAGCGCTGTAATAAAGGCCTCGGTCTGCGCATAAACAAGTGGAGAAATTGCCACAATAATTGCTATAAAAACCGTAAAAAAAACACCAATTATCAGCAAGGATGATGTTAGGCGCGATATTTTTTTCTTGCATAAATAATCGACTACAGGATGCAAAAAATACGCAATAACCAGCGAAAAAATAAAAGGTGATAATATCGACCGGATCAGGTAAATAGAGCATCCAAATATAAAAGCAATAAAAGCACTCAGAACAATTTTTTCACTTACTTTCATAGAGGATATTTTGTTATTTTATGGTCAACAAATAAAGGTCAGAATTTTTTGCTGTCAAAGAAAAACCACTGCGCGCAAATAAGTCGACCAAATTTGAGTCAACACTGGCCACTAAAATTGAAGCTTTGACATAATCGCAAGAAATTGCATCGATATTAAGTTTGGCCACAAATCCAGAGCTCTCGAGCTTGTTTTTAATCATTAGCCAATCGCCTAATTTAGCGATAGGAATTTCGAGAGAAATATTTTGTTCGCTCTTATTTTGCGCTCGCCCCTCGCTATTGAGGCCCTGCAAATATTCGACGGTTTTAGTTGCAACTTTATTCATTAATTCTTGGCCTTCGAGCTTTTCAGAATTGAGGAAAGTTAATTTTACCTGCGAAACGTTTTCTTTGGATAAATTGCGAACCACAACACTTGCTTTGCCCGAAACACTTTCATGCGAAAATAATAAAATATAAGCACTATTCCCATGATACTTAGAAAATAAAGGCGCCAACTCATCTACATTAATTTTGTTAACATTCTCTGGATTAATAATAACTACATTTTCAGCATCGGCCACAGGAATTTTAAAAGCTACATCGCCATCTAGAGCCTTGTTAACAGCAGTCTTCCAATCGTTACTACCTTCCCATAATAAAATTTTTCGCTGTAATACTTTTACCGGAACTATTAATGAAATCGCCCTCTCTTCTACTGTAGCAAGCTTTTCTTCTGCTTTAACTAATTTTTTTTGCGCCAAAATATGCTCGACAAAATCTTTAGCAAAAGTAACGTTAAAGGTTGCAGAATAAGTGCTGCCAGCAATTTTCTCATCAACAATTTGTTCAGAGCGAACCATATCCAAAACTTCGTCATCAGTAATTTTTTTAGCGGTTGCAGTCTCTATCGAAAGCCTTGCCAGCAAGATAAGCAGCGCATCGCGACGCACAGTTTTAACCGCCAAATTACGCGCTTCAGTTGGCGATTTAGCAGAAACACTTACCGCCACATCTTCTACAATATAGGGATTAACGCCATCATCAGCCGCAAAAGATTGATTGGCGACAAATGAAAATAAGGTAAAAATTATTAGTATTTTTTTAGAAAAAATCATTAAAAAACCTCTTTGGTATTATTTAATATTATCAAGCTCAATTGATTTAGCAAAATCATCTGCTGGCACTAGACGGTTTTACAATACAATAGTCTAGTCGCCTATTCAAAATGTATAAACTCGCCCTAACAAAGTAAAGTTAAAAGAACTAATTGACAAATAGTAAAACACCCCTAAACTGCGTGCCCCTTTTAATAAGATATACTAAAACACATTTTAAGTTTATGTTTGCAATAGTTGAAGTTGGCGGAAAGCAATATAATGCTACGCTAAACCAAAGAATTCAGGTTGATAATTTAAACCACGAAGTTGGTCAAAAAATTACACTAGATAAAATTCTTTGTTTAAAAAACGATAAAGGAATCAACCTAGGAAGCCCGCTAGTTCAGGGCGCTAAGGTAGAAGTTGAGATCCTTAAAAACTACAAAGATGATAAAGTTCTTATCTTCAAAAAAAGAAGAAGAAAAAACTCACGTAGAAAAAGAGGTCATCGTCAACAAAAAACCGAGATCAAAGTTTTATCAATTCAGGGTTAGTTAGTTTGGGTCTTTGCGCCTCTAAGGTGCATTGGCTTTAATTTTTTTAGATTTATACAATGGCAACGAAGAAAGCGGGTGGAAGCTCGAGAAACGGTCGCGATTCGGCCGGTAGAAGATTAGGCGTCAAAAAATATGGCAGCCAATCAGTTGAAGCAGGAAACATAATCGTGCGTCAAAGAGGCACTAAATGGCATCCTGGTAAAAATGTTGGTATCGGCAAAGATCATACAATTTTTGCAAAAATTGCTGGCGTGGTTAACTTCGTAAAATCTGGTCACAAAAGCAGAATTTTTATCGATGTAATCCCTGCATAATGCGATTAACGCGCCAAAAAATGGCGCGCGTTTAAACAAAATAGAATCCCAATCTCTATTTTGTTGCTTTAATCAATAAGCGGATATGGCGAAATTGGCAGACGCACTAGACTTAGGATCTAGCGCCGCAAGGCATGTGGGTTCAAGTCCCTCTATCCGCACCATAAAATTAATAGCAGAAAGAAACATGAAATAATTAGTAGGAGAGTTTTTAATATACGGAGGAGTAATAGGTGCAATATTGCTGGTAGCAGGTATAGCCTCAGGAAACCCAGGATTAATCATTGCAGGATCGCTTTTGACCGCGGCAGGAGTTGGCGCAGTAACATATGTTGTAGTAGAACATAGAAACGGAAGAAATGCGGTTGGTCCTGTGGCTGCAGCCCAACGGCAAAATGCTGCTGCTCACGCGATTGAAGAAGTGCAAGCACCTCAACCGGCAGCACTAGAAAGGGTTGTGACGCCTGATGAAATTGTAATCGCAACCAATCCTCTTGCCGCAGAAGGAGGGATGTCAAATGATGGCAATGATCAACGAGCATCAAGATCTCCTAACCCCGCAAAGTCTGATCGCTTATCTGGAGGGCGCTCACGTGAGACTAACGTACAAAATGCAAATTGAACCCAAATTCACTTTGCATTTAAAAAAGTCGATTCAAATTAAAAACAATACCCGATTAAAGACATAAAGTTAAGCACCACCAATATATTTATTGCTTCGGCCATTGTTGGCGGAGTCTCTCTTGCTGTGGTGGGAGCGGTTGCAGCATCGCCAGCAGCCCTTATTCTTGGATTAATATTTAGTGGCGGCGGCGCAAGTTTGGGTTTTGCCAAAATAATTGCACCTAGAGATGCTGCACATCCCGATATTGAAGCGCTAGAGTTAGATGCCATAAATGGAAGCGACGATTTAAATTTACACCACCAAGCAGCCCAAGACAAACAAGCGTCAGAGCCGAATAGAAATAAGCCTACTTTTGTTGACTTTCCGTCAAAAACCCCAAATCCTACCAGCTCTGGAGCTACAGTTTTTAAACGACGAAGATCAGCAAGTGTTTAATAATTTTTTACATCGAAAAAGGCATTTTTATTAAAAATACTTTTTCGATCCACTTTCTAAATTTGCTACACGCGTTAAGATCTAAAAGCCAATCTCAAAAAACCAAAAATTTTCACCAAAAATCATAAATTCCCCCTACTAAATTAAATCAAACTTAATAGAATCCCCTCATATCAATTTTTTTTATATTATATGGAAGTAAAAGTTAAAACCGTTTTCGATAAAAAACTTAAAAAAGACTATCAAATTGTGGTTCCTTATCAATTAATTGAAGCCAAAATCAACGGCTCGATGGTTGAAATTCGCAAAACTTTAAACCTCAAAGGATTCAGAAAAGGACAGGTTCCGCTTGATGTGATAAAGCAAAAATACGGCCAATCAATTATGGCCGAAGAATCAGACAAAATAGTTTCTGAACAAGTTAATAAAATCATCAAAGATAATGGCTTTAAAATTGCCATGCAGCCAAAAATTGATTTAAAAACTTTTGAGGCAAATAAAGATTTGGAATGCGTCGCTTCTTTCGAGATTTTTCCTGAAGTTCCAGAAATCAATCTTGATAAAGTTAAGGTTACTAAAAGAGATGTAGACATTACAGCTGCTGATATCGCCGAAGGTTCAAATAAATTGCTAAAGTTTTATCGCACCTGGAATAAACAAGATTCATCTTACAAAGCCAAGCTTGGAGACACTGTTAACATCGATTACACTGGCAGAATAGACAAAAAAGAATTTGACGGCGGCGCTGCAAAAGGACACAAGCTAGAGCTAGGCAGCAAAAGCTTTATCGATGATTTTGAAGAACAGCTTGTTGGCAAAAGAACTGGCGATGATGTTAAAGTTAAAGTAAAATTTCCGAAAGATTATCATTCTGCTGAATTTGCCGGAAAAGCCGCAGAATTTGAGGTTAAAATCAATGAAATTTCAACTGCGCAACTTCCAGAAATCACCGATGAATTTCTTAAAAATACCTTCGGTCTAGAAAATAAAGAAAAGCTTGAAGAAGCAATCAAGAAGCAGCTTCAAGACAATTATGAAGATCTAAGTCGCAATCTTTTTAAAAAAGAATTATTTGATTTTTTAAACAAAAAATATGATTTCGATCTTCCTGAAGGCTTGCTTGAAGAGCAGCTAAATGGCTTGTGGAATGAAGTGGAAGAAGAGTTAAAGACCAATCCAAATAAGTTTAAAAACGACAAAGAAAAAGAAAAAGCTAAAGCAGAAAAACGCGAAATAGCTATACGCATGCTACGTTGCGGCATTATCTTAAGTGAACTTGCTAATATCAATAAAATTGAAGCAACTAACGAAGATATTAACAAAGAATTATCGAAAATCTTGATGAGATTTCCTAATCAAGAAAAAGCGGTACTCGATTATTATCAAAAAAATCGCTCGGCGGTTCAACAATTAAAAGGCACCATCATTGAAGAAAAAACTATCGATTTTATCGTGACAAAACCTTCAATTGATCGCAAAAAAACTGCCGTAAAAGAACTTGATAAACTTTGGCAAAAAGCAAATGAAGAATAATTTTTACTACAAAAAATCTTTCTGATCGCAAGATTTACACATTTTGGCGCCTTAATTGGCGCTGATTACAAGCTATATCAACTTTAAAATAATTTTATGAATAATTTCATCGATCTATTAAAAATGGTTTCGTTTCCAATTCACAAAGAAGGTTATAAATTTATCTTAATTTTTGGCTTAGCAACAATTCTTTTAGCCTTGTTAAGCGATGTTATAGGCTTAGTTGGCTTGGTTTTAACTTTATGGTGTATTTTCTTTTTTCGTGATCCTGAACGCGTTATTCCTGTTGAAGAAAATGTCTTAGTTAGTCCTGCAGATGGCGTAGTTACAAGGGTTGACTACGGAATCGAAGCTCCTGAAGAACTTGGCTGGACTGGCAAAAGAGTTAACAAGGTTAGTATTTTTCTTAACGTGTTTAACGTGCATGTAAACCGCGCGCCTATTGGTGGCGTAATCACTAAAGTTATTTATAGTCCGGGCAAATTTTTAAGCGCAAATCTTGATGAAGCTAGCGTTGAAAACGAAAGAAGTCTTGCTGTAGTAAAAACCTCTCAAGGCGTTGAAATCGCATTTGCGCAAGTTGCAGGATTAGTTGCAAGACGAATCGTTTCTGATCTTAAAGAAGGACAAACCATTAAAACTGGCGACAGATATGGCATTATTCGCTTTGGTAGTCGCGCCGATATTTACTTGCCAGAAAACATCAAAATTAAAGTCTTGATTGGCCAAACCATGATTGGCGGCGAATCAATTATCGCTAAGCAATAATTTTTATACAGCCTTGTCTGCGCAAGCAGAACTTGTTACAAAATATTGAAAATAACACTAATTTTATGCGCTCTTCAAACATTGTTAGCCTTACAACTAAAAGGGAGGAAGCTAGAATGGGCGGCGGTCAAAAAAAGATCGATCTGCAACATTCGAAAGGAAAATTAACCGCCCGCGAAAGAATTGAGGTTCTGCTAGATCCTGATTCTTTTGAAGAATATGGCCTTTATGTCGAACATCGTTGCACCGATTTTGATATGGACGACAAAAAGCACCCGGGAGACGGCGTAATTACCGGGCAAGGCACTATAAATGGCCGCCTGGTATTTGTTTATAGCCAAGATTTTACCGTTATGGGCGGCTCTTTGGGTGAGGCTCACGCTAGAAAAATCTGCCAAGTTTTAGATAAGGCGATGCAGGTTGGCGCACCAGTTGTTGGCATCAACGATTCGGGTGGAGCACGTATTCAAGAAGGCGTTGATTCTCTTGGCGGCTATGGCGAAATTTTTCAACGCAACGTAGATGCTAGTGGCGTGATTCCACAAATTTCTCTAATTATGGGGCCTTGCGCTGGTGGTGCCGTGTATTCTCCAGCTCTTACAGATTTTACCATCATGGTAGAAAATTCTTCTTACATGTTTGTAACCGGGCCCGAAGTTGTAAAAACAGTGACTCACGAAAATGTCACTCAAGAAGACCTTGGTGGCGCTTCGGTGCACGCCCATAAAAGTGGCGTAGCCCATCTTTCTTTTAGCAGCGATATTGAGGCACTTTTACAAACTCGTCGCCTCATTAACTTCTTGCCATCTTCTAACAAGGCAGCAATACCAAAAATTAGCACCGATGACAGCGCTGATCGCGTTGACGTAGCCTTAAATACATTGGTTCCAGAAAATACCAACCAACCTTACGATATCAAAGAATTAGTCGAAAAAATCTTGGACGAAAACGACTTCTTCGAAATTCACAAACATTATGCCAAAAATATCATCATTGGTTTTGGTAGATTAGAAGGTGAAACCGTTGGTATCATTGCCAACCAGCCTATGCATTTAGCGGGCTGTCTAGATATCAAAGCTAGCGAAAAAGGCGCGCGTTTTATCAGATTTTGTGACGCTTTTAGCATTCCAATTATTACCTTTGTTGATGTTCCTGGATTCTTGCCTGGCACAGATCAAGAGCATGCCGGCATTATTAAACATGGCGCAAAATTACTTTATGCTTACGCTGAAGCAACAGTTCCTAAGCTTACGGTTGTAACACGCAAAGCCTATGGCGGCGCTTACATCGTAATGAATTCTAAGCATTTGCGTGGCGACGTAAACTACGCTTGGGCTAACGCCGAAATTGCCGTTATGGGCCCTGAAGGCGCGGTTGAAATCATTTTTCGTGAAGATGCCAAAAATCCAGAAAGCAAGGCAAAACGCGTTGCTGAATATCGTGATAAATTCGCCTCACCTTTTGTAGCAGCATCTCGCGGCTATATTGACGAAGTAATTCGCCCACAAAATACTCGCAAAAGAATTTGCAAATCACTGCAAATTTTAAAAGACAAAAAAGTAGTTAAGCCGTGGAAAAAACACGATAATCTGCCTTTGTAAATTTTTTCTAACGAAGACCAAAACATGTCTCTAAATTACAAACAATCTGGCGTTGATATAGACGCTGGCAACGAATTAGTCAACCGCATTAAGCCTTTTGCCAAGGCTACTCAACGCCTTGGAGTTGCTTCTGATCTTGGCGGATTTGGCGCTTTGTTTGATCTAAAAAAATGCAATTTTAAAGACCCGGTTTTGGTCTCTTCAACCGATGGCGTTGGCACGAAACTTAAGGTTGCAATTGATGTTAACAAGCATGATACAATCGGAATTGACCTAGTGGCAATGTCGGTAAACGACCTACTTGCTCAAGGCGCCGAACCATTATTCTTTCTCGATTATTTTGCTTGCTCAAAACTTTCTGTCGATCAGGCCTCTGATGTAATTAAGGGAATCGCAGATGGCTGTAAGCTTGCCAACTGCGCTTTAATTGGCGGAGAAACTGCTGAAATGCCCGGAATGTATAAAGCCGGAGATTACGATCTAGCTGGCTTCGCTGTTGGCGCGGTTGAGCGCGATGCAATTTTGCCACGAGAAACAAAGGCGGGAGATGTTTTGCTGGGCTTAAAATCTAGCGGATTGCATTCGAACGGCTATTCTCTAGCGCGCTTCATCCTTGAGAAAAATAATTTGAAGTTTAGCGATGTATTTTCTGAAGGCGCAACCGATACCAAAACAATCGGCGAAGCACTTCTAACGCCTACAAAAATCTACGTAAAATCTTGCTTAGCGGTAATTAAAACAGGCAAAGTTAAAGCTCTGGCCCACATTACTGGCGGCGGCTTAACCGAAAATCTACCTCGCGTTTTAAGTAAAAATACTAAGCCACAAATCGATTATAATTCTTGGAGCAAACCAGAAATTTTTAACTTCTTGCAAAAACTAGGTAATGTCACTGATGAAGAAATGCACCGCACCTTTAACTGCGGTATCGGAATGGTAATTGTAGTTGAAGCTGCAGATGCACAAGAAATTAAAAATATTCTGCAAGAAAATGGTGAAGAGGTAAATATAATTGGGAAATTAATTTAATATTAATTAATTTGGCCGCACATCATTAGTTAACATCCGACTAACTTATAGCGAATACGTAAAAGTAAATATAAAAGAAAATGCCGTCGGGCTTATAGCATCAAGGTTGGATAGAAATATCGATTTCGCAAAAGAAATTATCTAGTTTTTAATTTTTTAGAAAAATTTGCTCGATCAAATGATAATTATTGCAAATTTTTAATCATGCTTTGATTTTGGCGCAACCTCATCCTCATCGCCAAATACTTCATTTTTTTTCACCCAGCCTTTTTTATCACTTACTTTAATTGCACACCAATTTTCGACGCACTTTAAATATTCTCCGGTAACGTTATTTTCTAGATGAAAAACTACACGCGATTTATCATTATTTTTAGAATATATATCGATAAAAGGCTTGCTGGTGCGCACTAGCAACATGCGCTTTTTTGTAAGCAAATTTTGACTTACCCAACCAGATTGACCTTCGTAATCTTCAATTTCGCACCAATTATCATATTCATTAATAACGCGCACCGGCACAGATTTAGCCTTAAAGGTAAATTTTATAGGATAATGCTGTCCCGGGCCAGCCCGCACATTGGTTTCGGCGCTACGCAAAGACGAAAAATAATTTTTTTCTTCTACCTCACGCAAAGCTGCAAAAGAGCTGATTGGAAGGAAGATTAAGAAAGTTAGTAGAGAAATTTTTTGTAGTTTTAGTATCATTTTGTTTTGTAATGCCAATGTTTTTGGTCATTTAATTATTTGTCGTAATTTTTTCGCAAAATTTTTTGCCATTATTCATGCTTTGAGCGCGGCTTGGCATAAGGCTCTTTCTTTGATTTGCGTTGACGATATTTTTTGCCGCCCTTAGCAATATTAACCTGACGAGCCCTAGAAACAGCAAGATCTTCGCCCATTACATTTTGAGTAATAACGCTGCCCGCACCAATAACTGCGCCGTCTCCCACTTGTATTGGAGCAATCAAAGCCGAATTTGATCCAACAAAAACCTCGTCACCAACTTTAGTTTTAAACTTGCTAAAACCATCATAGTTGCAAGTGATTACACCTGCGCCAATATTGGTTTCGCAGCCAATTTCGCTATCACCAATATAACTCAAATGATTTACTTTTGCGCCTTTTTTTAGCAAAGATTTTTTGATTTCAACAAAATTTCCAACGCGCACATTTTCGCCAATTTTGGTTTCAGGACGAATTCTTGCAAATGGCCCAATCACAGAACCAGAGCCTATTTCGGCCCCTTCGATATGAGAAAAAGAGCGCAACTCAACATTTTTTGCAACTACAACATTTTTGCCAAAAACAACATGCGGGTGCACCACCACATCATGAGAAATTTTAGTGTCGTACGAAAAATAAACAGAAGTAGCATCAAGCAGCGTAACGCCGCCATCCATGTGCTTCTTGCGCAAATCTTTTTGTTTAATTGATTCAATTTTTGCTAGCTCTACTCGAGAATTTACGCCCAAAACTTCGTGCTCTTCGGTTTTAATAAAACCGCATTTTAAGCCCATTTTACAAGCGATTCCAACAATATCTGTGAGATAAAATTCGCCACTAGCATTATTGTTTTTTACCTGTCCCAAAAGCTTGTCAAGCCAAGCGCCCTGCACCGCTACCACCCCAGAATTACATAGTGATATTTTTCTTTCTTTGGCGCTAGCATCTTTATATTCGATGATTTTTTCTAGATTGCCATTAACATCTACAACCAAGCGGCCGTAGGCGTTATCGCTTTTGCACTCAAAACCTAAAACACAAAGCGCATTATCTTTGTTGATTTTTTCTAGCATTAAATGCAGCGTTTTTTCGCAAATCAATGGCGTATCACCGTAAAGAATCAAAAAATTTTGAGCTGGTTTTTTTAAATTTTTAAGACCTATTTTAACCGCATCAGCAGTGCCTTTGCGCACTTTTTGCAATGCAAAAGAAATTTTTTCTTGCGCGTGATTGGCAATAATTTTTTCTTGAAAAGGAATAAAATCTTCAGAAACAACGATAGAAATATTTTGCGGATTTAACTTCTGCGCCTCGTCTAGCACCATGTTTAGCATTTCGCGGCCCGCCACTTTATGCATCACCTTAGGCAAGTCAGATTTCATGCGGGTGCCTTTGCCCGCAGCAAGGATAATAATTGAGAGGTTTTTCATTAAGCAAATAAACTGAATTAAAATCGGTTATTGCGCTAAAAAAACGCAATAACCGAAACTTAAAACTAGTTTGATTTTTTATCCACCAATTTATTTTTTGCAATCCATGGCATCATGCCACGAAGCTTTTCGCCTGTAGCTTCAATTGCATGCGCTTTGCCTTTGGCGCGTAATGCGTCAAAATTTTTCTTGCCGGTTTTGTTTTCATTCATAAATTCACGAACAAATTCACCAGATTGAATTTCGCTCAAGATTTTTTTCATCTCTGCTTTGGTTGCAGCAGTAATAACTCTTGGCCCGCGAGTAACATCGCCATATTCTGCGGTGTTAGAAATTGAATAACGCATATTGGCAATTCCACCTTCGTAAAGTAGATCTACGATTAATTTCATTTCATGCAGACATTCAAAATATGCCATTTCTGGAGCGTATCCGGCTTCGGTTAGAGTTTCAAAACCAGCTTGAATCAGGGCCGTAACGCCTCCACACAAAACTGCCTGCTCACCGAATAAATCTGTTTCGCACTCTTCTTTGAAAGAAGTAGCGATAACGCCAGAACGTCCGCCGCCAATTGCTGAAGCGTATGAAAGCGCTAATTGCAAGGCTCCACCTTTATCTTGTGCAATTGCAACTAAGCACGGCACGCCACCTTGCTTTTTGAATTCAGCGCGAACCGTGTGTCCTGGGCCTTTTGGCGCAACCATGAAGACATCCATATCGGGGCGCGGTTTAATTAGGCCGAAGTGAATTGCCAAACCATGTGCGAAAGCTAGAGCTGCGCCTTGCTTCATGTTATCTTTAAGATCTTGCTCGTAAAGATCTTGCTGCAATTCATCTGGAACCAAAACCATTACAACATCGGCCCACTTAGCCGCTTCAACGTTAGAGACCACATCAAAACCAGCATCTTTTGCTTTTGAAATCGAAGCAGAGCCTTCGCGTAGGGCAATTTTAATTTGAGTCACACCACTATCTTTAAGATTTTGCGCATGAGCATGAGCTTGGCTGCCATAACCAATAATAGCAACTTTTTTTGATTTGATCAGATTGATATCTGCATCACGATCGTAATAAACTTTCATTTCTGTAACTCCTAAATTTTAATAAAATACGCCAAATACTTAAATGGAGATTGCGCATACTCACTTTAACGCACTTTCAATTCAAATCAAGCAGACATTTCTTAGAATTAATTTTATGAATGTAGTAATGTGAAAATAACCTTTAATTTTTAACTAAAAGTAGTTGCTATATTATTGCCTTGATCTTAGTTTGATGAAAATTCTCGATCATTAATTTTTCTACCAAAATGACAAATTTAAAAAACAAAACCGCCTTCTCGCTAATCGAATTATCTATCGTAATTTTAATTATCGGCATCATTGTTGCCGGCATTACGCAATCAAGTCGACTTATTCGCCAATTTAAATTATCATCGGCGCGCAGCCAAACCCAAAGCGGCCCCGTATCATCAATTAAAGATTTGGGCGCCTGGTTTGAAACCACACTTCCTTCTAGCTTCATTGATGGCGAAACCGAAGATGCCGCTTCTGCAACTACAACCGGAATTACCGTTTGGAATGATATAAACAGCGCATCATCATTTAAGCGCGACGCTTCTGCTGGCGCAAGCGGCAACCGCCCACTCTATTATGCAAACTGCATGAATGGCTTGCCTTGCCTTCGATTTGATGGCTCTAACGACGAACTACTATTTGACGGAACATTTCTTGTTGGGGTTGATTACACAATATTTGTAGTCGAGCAAAGAAGGATCGCGACAGCACGTTATTTCCTTGGAAACAAGGTTGCCGCAACAACCGAGACCGCCCTTCAATTTGGATATTCTGGAACCTCTGCTCTAGAAATTTCACAAGGTAGCACAACCAACTATTACACTGCTGCAATTGACGCTTTTGGATCTGTTTCACCAAAATTACACACTTTTGTAAATTCTACAATCGCTAGCGGCATCACTAGCGGCATCACTACTTCCGCTCATTATTTAAACGGATCAGCCACAGCTTCTACATTAACCTCTGTAGGCTCTCCATCTTTAGGCACCTTAACTGCTTATGATGATGCCACAATTGGCTCTACTAAAGTTAGCGGAACTTCATCTTATTTTAACGGCGACATTGGAGAAATAATTTTTTACACTCGCGCCCTAAAAGCAGAAGAAAGAATCTCGGTTGAAGATTACTTGTTAAAAAAATGGAACATTGCTGGCTTATAAGACAGAACAAAAAATTAAAGCATTAATTAAAAATAGCGGCAATCTTACTGTCGCAGATTTTATTGGTGAGGCAATGTTTAACCCGTTGCATGGCTATTATCGCACTCACAAACCTATTGGTAAAAAAGGTGACTTCACCACAGCACCAGAAATCAGCCAAGTTTTTGGCGAACTAATCGCCGCATATTTCCTCAATTTTATCTTAGCATCAAATAATAAGATTGCCCTTGTAGAGATGGGCGCTGGCCGCGGCACACTATTTCGCGATATTATCATTACAATAAAATCATTAGCACAAAAACTAGGTCGAGAGCTTGAAATAAAAGAACGATTGAGCTTTCACATTATAGAATTAAGCGAATCCTTAACACAAATACAGCAAGAAAACCTGCAAGAATATAGCACTCAAATTCAGTGGTATCAAGATTTTGCAAACTTTAAAAAACATAATTCTAGCGCCGAACTTTATTTTGTTGCCAACGAACTTTTTGATTGTTTTCCTACACATCAATTCATTAAAACCGTGGCTGGATGGCAAGAAAGAATGGTAGGAATTTTAGATGAAGAACTAGTTTTTGTTGCCGAAAATTTTAATGAATCAAAAAATAAAATGGTGCAAAGCCTTGTAAATCAAGAGCTTATAAGCATGCAAGAAACTACTAAACCAAAAGAAGGAGCAATTTTTGAATATAGCTTTGCTGCAATAAATTTTATGAACGAACTTTCTGAATCGTTGAAATCACAAGGCGGAATCGCACTAATCATCGATTATGGATATTTTTTTCCACCACTAAAAAGCACTTTGCAGGCCGTTAAAAATCATCAATATCACAATGTTCTAAAAGATGTAGGAGAGTGCGATCTTACTACTTTGGTAAATTTTAACTCTCTAGAAAATTGCGCCAAAAACTTAAAATTAAATTCTTCTCTAATTACGCAGCAAGAATTTTTATTAAGCCTCAGAATCGAAGAAAGAAGAAAAGTTTTGCAATCTAAAGAAGCCTCGGCAGCCATTAATCGCTTAATCGATCCCAAGCAAATGGGCGAACTTTTCAAGTGCTTGATAATTTGGCGCTAATATTTAAAATGGCGTTTTTGAAAACTTACGATGAAGCAAGTATGAAGCAAATATCTGAATCACAAAATCAAATGGCCGAAGTTTTGCGCCTCGCAACCTATGATGCTAGCGCTCGCAACGATTGGCAGGTTGAAGAGGTGCTTGAAATTTTAGCGATGCCATTCAACGATTTGGTTTTTAAGGCCGCAGAAATCCACCGCCGTTTTCACGATGCCAACAAGGTGCAAATTAGCACGCTTCTAAGCATTAAAACTGGCGCCTGCCCCGAAAATTGTAAATATTGTCCGCAATCTGCGCATTACGATACTGGTCTCGAAAAAGAAACCATGCTAGGAATTGATAAAATTCTTGAGGCTGCTCAAGCCGCTAAAAAAGCCGGCGCGTCGCGTTTTTGCATGGGTGCCGCCTGGCGAAGTTTGCATGATCGCGATGTACAAAAAATTTGCAACATCGTAGATGCCGTAAAACAAACAGGCCTCGAAACCTGCATGACTCTAGGCATGCTAACCGAATCACAAAGTCGCAAACTAAAAGAATCTGGCCTCGATTATTATAATCACAACATTGATTCTAGCGAAGAATTCTACTCCGAAATTATTTCTACCCGCAATTTTCAAGATCGACTTAACACGCTAAAACATGTGCGCGAAGCTGGTTTAAACGTGTGCTCTGGCGGCATTGTTGGCATGGGAGAAACTCGCGAAGATCGCGCAAAAATGTTAATTATTTTAGCAAATTTACCCAAACACCCGGAATCTGTTCCGATAAACATGCTGGTAAAAGTTAAGGGAACGCCTCTTGAAAATGCTAAAGATCTTGATCCGTTTGAGTTTATTCGCACTATTGCGGTGGCACGAATTATGATGCCGCAAACAAAAGTACGTCTTTCGGCAGGAAGAGAAAACATGAATGAGCAAGTGCAAGCCTTGTGTTTCTTGGCTGGCGCAAATTCTATTTTTTATGGCGAAAAATTACTCACCACTGGCAACCCAGATATTGAGCGCGATCAACAGCTTTTCGCTAAATTAGGAATTAGCGGCGAATAAATATTCGCAATGGCGTAATTAAATTAGAAGAAAATTAAATGAAGTTAATGTTGAGTTAGGCATTAGCACTTCGCTCCTCGGGCAATGTGTCCACTATATTTATTGCGAGCAAAGCTCGCGAGTGGCCACAGAACTCGGCTCGAAGTGCTAATGCCTAACTCAACATTAACTTCATTTAATTTTCTTCTAATTTAATTACGCCATTGCGAATATTTATTAACAACAAAAATAAAAATATGTCAAAAATTGAAGAAAAACTTACTAGCCTTAAAATCATTATTCCACAAGCTGCGGCGCCTGTTGCAAATTATGTTGGATTTGTAAAAAGCGGATCACAGGTAATTATTTCTGGTCAACTTCCTCTTGAAAATGGCGAGTTAAAATATATCGGAAAAGTAGGTTCACAAATTAGCCCCGAAGACGCTAAAAAAGCTGCGCGCCTTTGCGCCATCAACTTAATTTCGCAAGTAAAATCTGCTTGTGGCGGCGATCTTGATAAAGTTTTGCGCTGCGTAAAACTTGGGGTTTTTGTTAACGCTGATGCAAACTTCACCGATCATCCCACAGTTGCTAACGGCGCCTCTGATTTAATGGTTGAAGTTTTTGGCGATGCTGGCAAGCATGCTCGCGCAGCTGTAGGCTCTGGCTCACTTCCTCGTGGCGTTGCAGTTGAGGTTGATGCAATTTTTGAAATTAAAGATTAACTTTTAAAGATTTATCGTTTAAAATTATTTTGTATCAAATCGAGTTGAAGATATTATTTCTTCAACTTTCGTTTTGTATGAATTTTTTATTTGGCAGGCGTAGCTCAGTTGGTTAGAGCACCAGGTTGTGGTTCTGGGGGTCGCGGGTTCGAACCCCGTCGCTTGCCCCATACATTAAATTAGACATCTTTCGAAGCTAACACCGTCTAAGCAGATGTTTAATAATCACTAAGTTATCAAGAATGGATATAATATTTTTTGCAGCTGTTTCGATATTCATTTTTTTTAAACTCCGTTCACAGCTTGGCAAAATTTCTGATGAAGAAAAAACACAAATCACCGAAAAAATAAAAGCTGAACGCGAAAAAATTATCGCCCTTCAAAACCAAATTACCGCCGCCACTTCTAAAGCAATCGAACAAAGCATCGAACAACAAAACCAAGCTAATGACAAAATTCTTGGACAGCTCTCCGACCCTCTAAAACAAACGCTTATTCAAATTTTTCAACGCTGCAATATTACCGCCGAATTTTTTGTTAATGGCGTAAAATCTTGCTTTGAAATGATTATCAAAGCCTTTGGCGAAAAAGATTTAACAACATTAAAATTTCTTCTTTCTGAAAAAATTTACGCTGGATTTGAAAGCGCGATTTCTAAAAGAAATGCCGAAGAAAAAAACCTACGCAGCAACTTAATCGCTATCGAAAAAGTAGAAATTCTTGAAGCTTTAATTCTTGAAAATAAAGCTTTGATTACGGTTAAAATAACTTCTCGGCAAATTAATTATTTTACCGATAAAAACGAGCAGATAATTGAGGGACGTAAAGATGAAATTAACGAGATGCATGATGTTTGGACATTTAGCAAAGATTTAGCCTCGGGTAATCCTAATTGGACTGTTACTGTGACGGGGTAGTTTAATATTTATCGTTAAAAAAGAAGAGGATGTAGACTGTCTCTAAATGCATCACGTTATATCCCCTGCGGGGATACGCTGACGCATTTAGAGACAGTCTACATCCTCTTCTTTTTTAACGATAAATTTCTTAAATTATTAAACTGATTTTAAAAAATGTTTTTTGTAAGGGCTTATTTTTTAAATATAAAAAATAGACTTGCCTTGAAATAGATTTTTATCTACTTTTGCCTTAATCTGTCAGATTAAGTTTACTCATTAGAGCGGCTTTTTGCGAAGCTATTAAAAATCTAACAATATTTTCAATTTTTTGAATAATTTATGAAAAACTTTACTACAAAATCTTCACTAAAAATTGGAAATAAAGAGTATAAATATTACTCGCTGCAAGATGCTGCAAATAGCCTTGGTAAAGACATTTCAAGGCTGCCTTATAGCTTAAAAATTCTATTAGAAAACCTGATTCGCAATTTTGACGGCGACATAGTAAAAGAAGAGCATATTTCAAGCATAATAGATTCGGTAAAAAACCCATCAAAACGCATTGAGATCGCCTTTTCTCCGGCGCGCGTTTTAATGCAAGACTTTACTGGAGTTCCTGCCGTTGTTGATTTGGCGGCCATGCGCGATGCTGTTAGTAAGCTTGGCAAAAACCCTGCAACTATTAATCCATTGGTGCCAGTTGATTTGGTAATTGATCACTCGGTGCAAGTTGATTCTTTTGGCTTGGCCAACTCTTTGCAAATCAATGTTGATATGGAATTTGAACGCAATCGCGAACGTTATGAATTCTTAAAATGGGCACAAAAATCTTTTAATAATTTTCGCGTTGTGCCACCAGGAACAGGCATTTGCCATCAAGTAAATCTCGAAAATTTAGCGCGTGTTGTTTGGGGTAAAGAAGAAAATGGCGAAGTAATTGCCTATCCAGACACGGTAGTTGGAACCGATAGCCACACTACAATGATTAACGGCCTAAGCGTGCTTGGTTGGGGCGTTGGCGGCATTGAAGCAGAAGCAGCGATGTTAGGACAACCTATATCAATGCTAATTCCAGAAGTAATTGGCTTTAAACTTAGTGGCAAACTAAAAGAAGGTATAACCGCTACAGATCTGGTTCTAACCGTTACAAATATTTTACGCAAAAAAGGCGTTGTCGGAAAATTTGTTGAATTTTTTGGCCCGGCACTTGCACATTTAAGCCTGGCAGACCGCGCCACCATTGCGAATATGGCTCCAGAATATGGCGCAACTTGCGGAATATTTCCTATCGATGTCGAAAATATAAAATATCTACACCTTACGGCGCGTAGCGAAGAAACCATCGCATTAGTAGAAAATTATGCCAAAGCACAAGGATTATTTGTTGACGATTACAATCTAGCGCCAGAATTTAGCGAAGTTGTAGAGCTAGATGTTTCAACGGTTGAAACCTCTTTAGCAGGACCAAAAAGACCGCAAGATAAAGTTGTTCTTGGTAAGGTTGCTGAATCTTTTGATACAATTTTTGCCGAACTTGGAAATGCTAATAATAAGCGCACAAAAATCGCCGAAATCAACTCTGATTTTGGTGATGGCGATGTTGCGATTGCAGCAATCACCTCTTGCACCAACACCTCTAATCCTTCTGTTTTAATTGCAGCTGGTTTAGTGGCAAAAAAAGCAGTAGAAAAAGGCTTGCAAGTGAAGAGTTTTGTTAAAACTTCTTTGGCTCCTGGTTCGCAAGTTGTGAGTGAATATTTAGAGAAATCTGGCCTACAAAAATATCTCGATCAACTAGGCTTCAACGTTGCAGGATATGGCTGCACAACTTGTATTGGCAACTCTGGCCCGCTGCATGAAAAAATTGAAGAAAATATTAAGGCTAACAATTTATTAGTTGCAGCAGTTTTATCGGGAAACCGCAATTTTGAAGGACGCGTGCATCCTTTAGTAAAAGCAAATTACCTCGCTTCGCCGCCATTAGTTGTGGCTTATGCCCTTGCCGGAACAGTTAAAATCAACCTCGCGCAAGATGCGATTGGCGAAGATAAAGCAGGAAATAAAATTTTCTTAAAAGATGTCTGGCCTACAAAATCAGAGATTGACGCCATTACAAATCAATATGTAACACGCGAAGTTTTTGCTAAAAAATACTCTGATTTATTCACTGGAAATGATGCTTGGCAAAAAATTGCTACAGAAAAATCTAGCACTTATAGTTGGGATTCAAACAGCACCTACATTCGCCTGCCCAATTTTTTCGACGATCTAAACCAAGAAAACGCCAACGAAATCAGGGGCGCAAACATATTAGGAATTTTTGGCGATTCAATCACAACAGACCATATCTCGCCTGCTGGCAATATCTCTGGCACCTCTCCTGCTGCGTTTTATTTAAAAGAACATGACGTTACCGCAAAAGATTTTAATTCTTACGGAGCGCGTCGCGGCAACCACGAAGTTATGATGCGAGGAACTTTTGCCAACATTCGCATTAAAAACGAAATGCTTGGCGGCGTTAAAGAGGGCGGATTCACTAAAGTTAACGGCGCAAACGATGTCGTTTCAATTTACGATGCCGCAATGTCTTACAAAAAAAATAGCACCCCGCTAGTAATTTTTGCCGGCAAAGAATATGGCACCGGCTCTTCGCGCGATTGGGCTGCCAAAGGCACCTTCTTACTTGGAGTTAAAGCAGTTATCGCCGAAAGTTTCGAAAGAATTCACCGCTCTAACCTAATTGGCATGGGCGTTATGCCTTTAATTTTTAAAGGCGCCGATAATCGCAAAACTTTAGAATTAACCGGCAATGAAACAGTTGATATTTTAGGAATAAACCCTAATATCAAGCCAAAGCAAGACATAAAATGTATTATTACTAAAAATAATGGTGCAAAAATTGAAGTTATTTTAACTTGCGGCCTAGATACCAGTAACGAGGTAGAATATTATAAACGTGGGGGCATTTTACAATATGTTCTCAACAATCAAATTAGTTAAGTAATGCAAATAAAAGTTAGCGGTTCAAATATGGAAGTTGGCCAAGCTCTTACCAGCTTCGTTGAAGAACATATCGCCAAAGATGTAACAAAATTTTTCGATAAAGCAATTCGCGCCGAGGTGCATTTTTCTAAAGAAAAACATCACATGTTTAAAGCCTTAATCATAGTAAATGAGGGCGTGCGCGGCGGCATTATAGTTAAAAGCAATGCCGAAGCCGGAGACGCTCACGCATGCTTCATCGAAGCTTTGCACAAAGCAGTTCACCAATTGCGTCGCTACAAAGACCGCATTAAAAATTATCGTCGCGCTGGCGGCGGCATCAAAAATGTTGACCAAATTGAAGTAGAATTTGAAAGCTTCGAAACTAAAAAATATGTGCTTCCACCTTTATCACACAACGTGTTTGAAGAAATGGAAGAAGGTGAAAATCTTGCTGTTGCCACACAAATTATCCAAGAAAAAACTACCAATATCGAAACCCTTACTGCCGATGAAGCGGTAATGAAAATGGATCTCGCTGACCTTCCAGCCCTTGTCTTTGTTAATAAAGATAATGGAAGAATCAACGTAGTTTATCATCGTAAAGATGGCAATATTTCACTAATTGACGTAAAAAAATAACTTAACTAACAAATATGCAAGTATCAATTACCGGCCGCAATCTTGAATTAGGAATAAAATCCTTCAGAAAAAAAACTCAAAAAGAAGGCATCATTAAAGAAGCGCGCCTTAGAAAAGCCTACGAAAAACCTTCGGAAAAGAAAAAAAGAAAAACTGAAGAAGCCATCAGCAGAAAGAAAAAAGGCAAAAGAGTTGAGTTTGCTTAGAGCCTCGTTGGTCTCGACCTTATCATAAATTTTTTTGATGATAAACTCTTAACTTTAAAAATTTGAAACATGCTTTCAAAACTAAGCAGTAAAGATAGATCGCTTCTACTTCTAATCGCCTCTTGCTTAGTTATAATTTGGGGGCTTTTTTCATTGCTCTCAAATCTTTTTTTTACCAGTTCGAACATCAATAAATTGCTTTCTCAAAAAAGTGATGCCTCGAAAGCGCGCTGGATTAACACCGAGCGCGCCTTTACCGCCAACGATCTAAAAGACCGCCTGATCCTTCTAAATTTCTGGACATACGATTGCGTAGCATGCTTGCATGTTTTGCCGCAAATCAAAGAACTTGAAAAAGAATTGGGCAACAAGCTTACAGTAATAAGCATCCACTCTGGCAAATTTGATAATCAAAAAGATCTCAATTCAATTACTAAAGCGGTTTTGCGCCACGATATTAACCATGCTGTAATCGACGACTCTGATTTAACCATCTGGAATAACTTTGGTGCAAAAGCTTGGCCAACCATTGTTTTAATTGATCCGAAGGGCAATATTAAAAAAACTTATGTTGGAGAAAAAGAATCTGCCAGCCTTGTTGATGATGTCAAAAAACTTGCTGGTAAATTTCGCTATGATCTAAACCGCAATGAGCTGCCAATATTGTTAGAAAAAAATAAAATCGCTAAGCGCGTTTTAAATTATCCCACTAAAATTGAATATACTAAAAACTTTCCTTTTAAAGCGCATAACGCACCGGCTTTTTTCGTTGCTAATAGCGGACAAAACAATGTTTTGGTAACTTCGCTTGCAGGAGAAATAATTATGCAAATCGGCTCAGGAAAAAGCGGCTTTCGCGATGGCAATTTTGAAACTGCCGAATTCAGCATGCCGCAAGGCCTACTTTACGATAATGGCAAGCTTTATGTGGCTGATAGCGGTAATCATGCGATTCGCTTAGTGAACTTCAAAGAACAAACAGTTTCAACCATTGTGGGCACTGGTCGCAAGGGTGAAGTGATTTCTGGAAATGATGATGATGCCAAAGATGTAGAGCTATCCTCGCCCGCAGATTTAGAATTTTATCCTTCTGGCGGATATATTGCGATTGCTAATTCTGGTACCAATCAAATTCTGCAATATGATATTGCAAAAAGCCGTATCGCGGTGCTTGCTGGCAATGGCAATGAAGGAATTGAAGATGGAAAATATCTACAAAATTCTTTGGCACAACCTTCAGATATGGCCATTTATAACGGTAAACTTTACTTCGTTGATTCTGAAAGCAGCGCCCTTCGACTGCTTGAAAAAGACAGTACGGTAAAAACATTAATCGGCAAAGGACTATTTGATTTTGGCTATAAAAATGGCAATAAAACCCATGCTTTAATGCAGCACCCGCTTGGTCTTACGGCTGACGATACCGGCATTTATGTTGTAGATAGCTTCAATCACGCCATTCGCAAATACGATCTCAACTCGGGAGAAATTAACACTGTAATTGGTGGCACAAAAGGCGATTCTCTTGGCTCTAGCGCTAATACTAAGTTTGACGAGCCCGAAGGCATCATTTCAATCTTAGATCGCTTCTACGTGGTTGATTCTAACAATAATCGTATCGTAATTATCAGTCGCGGCAAACTTTCTTCTGAAATTCTTGATGTATTGCCGCCACTACAATTGCCAAAAGAAGGATTTTTGCAATATCTGCCAAATCTTTATAAGGCTGACAATATCAAGGTTTCTAATCAAGACGTAAAGCTAAAAATTAATCTTAAAAAAGGCTGGAAAATCAACGATTTGGGGCCAAGTTTTATCAATTTACTCGAAATGGTAAATAGCGAAGAAGCGAATTTAGTTGCCACTTTTGATTGGAACATGATCACTAATAACGAACTAAAATTGCCTAAGCTCGATACTACAAAAAGCTACATGTTGCAAGGCGTTATCTATTATTGCGAAAATAAAAAGAATGCCTTATGTTACGTGAGCAGCTATCAACAAGAACTCAAGGCCGATACTGATGAAAAAAACAATTCGATTAGCATCGAGCTAATTTACTAAATTCCACTTAAAACATGACAAAACGCAAGCTTGCTTTTAGCGTTTTAGAAATCGCGGTTTTGCTTATTATTATTAGCTTAATTACCGTCGGAATAATGCGAGGCACTTCAATTGTAAGATCTGCACGCCTTTCTTCTGCTCGCTCTCTTACTGTAAAATCACATATTAGCGAAATTCCTGGAATGATTGCTTGGTACGAAAATTCTCTACTTGAGAGTTTTAGCCAAGATCAAGCCACCACCACAGCCCAACTAACAGAATGGCGAGACACTAGCCCCGATTCTATTGCTGCACAAAAAAACAAACTAACGCGCAGCGCTAGCTCTTCTGTAACCTATCAATCTGATGGCATTAACAATTTACCTAGCGTGCAATTTATTTCTTCGGGAAGCCTTGCTTTATCGCTATTTGCGCAGGGTAACTTAGGGCAAGGCACTTTATTTGCCGTAATACGCCCAGCTATTGCGCCAAGTGGCACGGTAATGCATATAGTAGATTCTTCAACTTCTGCTGCTGGCACTTCTGCTTTTGGCATCACAAACAACCAAGTATCTATCGACTTAGGCAGCGGGCAATCAACCGGAACCACCACAAACGCAGCATCTTTTGTCGAAAACTCTGATTATATATTAGCAGTTTATTATAATGGCGCTAACTCTAAGGCCTTTGTTAATGATGCCGATACTATGGCTGGCGGAAGCGCTATTAGCGCAGGAAACAACTCGCTAGATGGCCTGACAATTGGCAATAATAGGTCTTTGAGCAAGCCATTTATTGGCCTTATTTCAGAAATCATTGTTTATAATCGCCCACTATCAATTGAAGAAAGAAAATCTGTGATGTCTTATTTGTCTAAAAAATACAAAATAAGAGTTGTTGGAACATAGCCCCATGAACGAAAAAGAAACCCCAATTCAAGATGTTATCGAGACCAAGCAAATAGCCGCTAAATCGCCGGATAGCTTTTTGCAATATCTGCGCGAGATTCAAAAATTTCCCCTTCTAACTGCGCAAGAAGAGTATGAATACGGCATGAGATTCAAAAAAACTGGCGATAAAGAAGCCGCTAAAATGCTGGTGCAAAGCCATTTGCGCCTGGTAGTAAAAATGGCAACAAAATTCAAAAATTATGGTTTGCCGATCACCGATTTAGTCTCTGAAGGCAATGTGGGGCTGATTCAAGCGGTAAAAAAATTCGATCCCGAAAAAGGCTTTCGCTTCTCAACTTATGCAATGTGGTGGATTCGCGCCTATATTCAAGAATATGTTTTGCATTCTTGGTCTTTAGTAAAAATTGGCACAACGGTGGCACAGAAAAAATTATTTTTTAATTTACGCAAGATAAAAGCGCGCTTAGGAAAACTCTCTAGCGACCAGTCTGCGCTGTCTGCAGAGCAAGTGACCCGAATTGCCGACGATCTAAATGTTAGCGAAAAAGAAGTGGTGGAAATGGATTCGCGCCTGCAAAATTCTGATACTTCGCTTAATAATTTAATTAGCGAAGACGGTGAGGAAGAAATGGTGAGCAAGCTTGCTGCAGTTGAAGAAAACCAAGAGCAAATCGCCATCGATAATCAAGAAAAATTACAACGCGAAGAATTATTGCGCGAGGCGTTTTTGGTGCTAAATGATCGCGAAAAAGATATTTTGATTAAGCGACAAATGTCGGAGGTTTCTACTACGCTTGAAGAGTTGAGTCAAGCCTATAATATCTCGCGCGAGCGTATTCGCCAGATTGAAAGCGCCGCTTTTGCAAAAATTAAAAAAGAAATTTTACGACTTTCTAGCAAAGTTAAATTATCTTAATAAATATACTAGGTTAGACATTCGCACTTCGCTCCTCGGGCAATGTTCTCACTATATTTATTGCGAGCAAAGCTCGCGAGTGAGCACAGAACTCGGCTCGAAGTGCGAATGTCTAACCTAGTATATTTATTAAGATAATTTAACTTTGCTAGAAAGTCGTAAAATTTCTTTTTTAATTTAAAAATAATAGGATGTTTACCGGAATTATAACGCATATCGGAGTTATTAAAAACGTAGAATTTTCTTCTACAAAAGATTGTTTGCTGGTTATTTCTGTTAAACAAAAAATTCTGCGAACGCTTGATATTGGCTGCTCTATTGCTTGCGATGGAATTTGCTTAACGCTAATAAAAAAAGTAAAAAATGAATTTTATTTTCAAGCTTCGCAAGAAACTTGCGCTAAAACTACTTTAAGCAAATGGTTTGTTGGCAAAAAAATAAATCTTGAATTTGCATTAAGAGTTGGCGATGAATTTGGCGGGCATATTGTTAGTGGGCACGTTGATGGGCGCGCTAAATTAAAAGCCCTGAAGCCAGTTAAAGACTCTGTAGCTATGACATTCGAGCTAGAGAAAAATTCAACCAATTTAGCAAAATTTATTGCTAAAAAAGGCTCGATTTGCTTGAATGGAGTTTCTTTAACGGTTAACGAGAGCGCGAAAATATTATTTACAGTTAATGTTATTTCGCATAGCTTGAAAAATACTACTTTTGCCGAAATTAAAGTTGGAGATCTTGTAAATCTAGAGATAGATTTGATCGCGCGATATTTAGAAAGAGCTAGCTCTGGCAATTTGGCAACCAAATAGTCATTTTCACTGATACGATCGATAATCAAAACTCCAAACCTCGAGAAACAATAATATAGCATGACCAAAATAAATCTTTCACCAATCTCCGAAATTATCGCCGAAGCAAAACAAGGGCGCATTTTTATTTTAGTTGATGACGAAAACCGCGAAAATGAAGGCGATTTGATTGTGCCTGCACAATTTTGCGATGATCAAAAAATTAATTTCATGGCAAAATATGGCCGCGGATTAATTTGCCTGGCGCTTACAGAAAAGCGCGTGCAAGAGCTTGATTTGCCACTAATGTCGCTTAATAATCAATCGCGCAATAAAACTGCCTTTACCGTTTCAATTGAAGCGCGCGAAGGAATTACCACGGGGATTTCTGCTTTTGACCGCGCCAAAACTATTGCCGATGCAATCAATAATGATAAGGGTCGCGATGCCTTGGTTAGCCCGGGGCACATCTTTCCACTTAAAGCGCAAAATGGTGGGGTTTTGGTGCGCGCAGGCCACACAGAGGCGGCGGTTGATATTGCGAGCCTGGCCGGCCTTAATCCTTCTGGCGTTATCTGCGAGATCATGAAAGATAACGGCGAAATGGCGCGCCTGCCCGATCTTATCAAATTTGCGAAGCAGCATAAAATTAAAATCGCTACTATCGCCGACCTTATAGAATATCGGCGCAAGCACGAAAAGCTTGTAACAGCAATAGATCGCAAAAAATTTATCAGCAAAGATGGTGGAGAGTTTGATTTAACAATTTATCGCAGCGAAGTTGATGGCATCGAGCATATCGCTCTTAGTAAAGGCAAGATTGATTCTGCCGCGCCAACATTGGTTCGCATGCACCATCTTCATATTTTTTCTGATTGTCTAGACGATGCGCAAAATTCTAAAACCGGTTTACTAAAAAAATCGCTGAAGAAAATTTCTAAAAATAAAAGCGGGGTGCTTATATTAATTAGACAACCGCAAGAAGCTTTGTCTGATTTACTAAACGCAGAAAATGTGAAGATAAAAGAATTGCGCAATTACGGCACTGGGGCACAAATTTTAGCCGATCTTGGAGTAAAAAATATGGTCTTATTAACGAGCTCAAAAAAATTAGTGATTGGGCTTGAAGGCTACGGACTAAAGATTTGCGGTTATAAAAAAATATAGCGGCCTATAGTTTACAATCTCGACGCATATAAAACATTGCCACTACAAAAAACAAACTCACAATTATAAACTGCAACAAACAACAAAACATTTTTGTTGCCAATTCTTTGCGCAAAACTTTATTTTGATAACCCGCCAGCACTTTATATTGATACTTATCAGAAGCGCGTAGAATCACGTAGCTATTGGCTCGCTTATTTAGCGAAAATGGCGCGATAAATTCTTCGGCGACACTAATTTCTCGCGAAGATAATTCGTTGAATAATCTTTTATCATTTTTAAAAATTCCACTTTCTGATTCAAAAATCATTTCGTTATTAGCACTTAAAAGTGCAAAATTAACATCGTAAGCATCAGAAATCATGCTGTAGCGCTTTGCTAAATCAGCTAATTTAAAACTCACCGCCATCGTTCCTAGATAGCGGCCATGATTATCGTGGGTACCAACACCCATAGGAATTACATATTGGCCACTTAACGCGCCAACAATAGGCTCTCCCACATAAATTTTGCGCGGAGCATGGGTGGTATATTGCAAATAATCGCGATTTGCAAGATCAATCGGGTTGTCAATTAAACCAACTTCGCTGTTAGCAAGCAGACGATTTGCGGCATCAATCCAATAAAATTTTCCTGTGGATAATTCGTATTTTAAAAGACTTTGACTATAAGATTTTCCCGCTTCAAGCATAATGCTTGCCAAAGCCTTATTGCTGCGATCAGACGTCACAATTTTCTGATTAATTTCGTCTAAAGAAGCTTCGGCATGATCAAAAATATTTACTAAATCAGAAGCTATTTTATAGGAGGCGAGCTCCATCATAAATTTTTTTTCAGCAAAAAATGCGTTATATGATTTATAAGCATAATGACCAATCATCGCGCTAGAAATAAGGTAGCAGGCAATGAAGCAATTACGAAATTCACACAAGCTTTTAGGGAAAAATCGTTTCATAAATTAAAATTTAATTACCGAATTTGAAATCGTCTTTAAATAACATAGCACAGCAACTTCACATTAATACTAAAATAAATTTATCTTTCTTGTATTAATATCAACTAAATTAATTTTGTAATTTTTTCAATCATTACATCACCCAATTCTTCGGGGCTTTTTATGGCGATAGAATTTTGATAAAAATTGCCCACCTGATGACCAATGCCAATGCCAAAAATTTCAATCGCGGTTTGTTTTTCGATGCGATGAATTACATGATGCAAATGATCAGTTAAAAGCTCGTGATCGTTGGTAGAATTGGTTGAATCGTCAACCGGAGTTCCATCTGAAATAACAGCAAGAATTTTTCTTTTTTCGTCACGCTGCATTAGGCGACCCTTAGCCCATAACAGCGCTTCACCGTCGATATTTTCTTTTAGCATTCCTTCTTTTAGCATCAAACCAAGATTTACCTTGGCCTTCTTAAAATTTTGATTCGCCGATTTATAAATAATATGGCGCAAATCGCTTAAACGCCCAGGATTTTTAGCACGACCTTGCGCCTCCCACATTTTACGGGCTTTGCCACCCTTCCAATCAACCGTTGTAAAACCAAGAATTTCTGTTTTTACCGCAAATTTTTCCAGAATAGTTGCAATAATTTCGCAAGCTAAAGCACTCATTAAAATAGGCTGACCACGCATTGATCCAGAATTATCAAGCAAGATAGAGACTACAGTATCTTGATATTCGCGCTGTTTTTGCGCCACAAAACAATTTTCTAAAAATGGATCAATTATTAACTGCGTAAATTTTCTGCGATCAAGAATTCCATCACTTTGGCTTTGTTCAATATAAGAATTTCTTTTGGCGAGAAGTTTTTTCTTGAGCTTAATTATTAACTTTTTTGAAATTGTTGAAAGCTTTGCCAGCCTTAATTCTAGGCCAAATCGCAATAGTTCTAGTTCTTTTTTTTCAACTAATTTTTGCGGCAAAATTATTTCGTCAAATTTATTAGTAAAAACTTTGTAAGATTTTTTAAATTCTACTCCGCTTTCGTCAATCTTAGAATCTGTTGATTGCAGGCTCATAGAAATTGCCTCGCCACTATCTTGTGGCAAAGTTTTTGTTTCGTCTTGTTCTAATTTTTCTTCACTGATTTTTTCTTCTTCTCTGGTTTGATCATTTTTTACAGAATCAATGTTTTCTTGATTTTCACTAACATTTTCTGCCTCAATTTTGCTAGAAGATTTAACTTTTGGCTGTTTTTTTTCTCCGCTATTTTCGTTTTCTTGCGCTTTATTTTGTTCTTTTAAAAACTTCAGAAGACTTTCAACCTCTAGCGCAAAAGCCTTTTGATCTGCAATATTGTTAGCAAGTTTTTTGATGTAATAATTTATTTTATTTTGCGACAAATCGTTATTTTCTAGCAACAGATTTTCTTCCTCAAAAACTTCTTGCAACAGCATCAATGGCAGCTTGTTAACGCCAGATAAAATCTGGCTGCAAGTATCATCAGAAATTTTTTGTAAAATATTTTTTACAATCCCGCGATATGTGTTTTTAACATTAGAAATAACACGAATTTTCTCGAATGAGTCGAATAATTCTTGCTCTTCGCAAGCAAACTCTTGATGAATTTTAGAATTATGAAACATAAGGTAGCATGCAGCTAAATCAGCTGCAGCACGGCTTTGCTTAGTTGAAATTACTGGTGGCAGAGTGATTCTTTTATCGTCAACCAAATTTTGATTCCAGCTAAAAAAATTATTTTCAAGCGCGCTAAATTCTAATTTTATATCATCGTTTTTACTTACAGCCTTAATGGTTGCAAGAATTTTATCAGCTATATTTTTGTTGGATGAATTTTGATTCATTTATAGTTTTTATTTACACTTCATTAAAATTTGTGCAAGTTTTTTAATTTGCTGTTTTTTATGCAATGCCGAAAATGTGATTCTAAGTCTTGCGCCCTTTGGCTCAACGGTTGGAGGCCTTATTGCCGAAATTAAAAATCCTTGCTGCGCTACATTTTCTGCAATTTGCAAAACCTTTTTATTATCACCAATTTTTATCACAATAATCGCCGATTGCGGTTGCGGCAAATTCATCAATTGACAAAAATATTGCGCATTTTCTAAAACTTTTTTGCCTAAATTTTTCTTCTCAATAATTTTAAGGGATTGCATCGAGGCCGCTAAAATAGCTGGTGGAAGCGCTGTTGTATAAATTGCCGATCTGGCAAAATTTCTTAGGTAATTTATTAAAGTTTTATTGCCCGAAATATATCCGCCAAAAGATCCTGCAGCTTTTGAAAGTGTTCCCATTTGCAAATGCAAATCATAATTTTGTGCAGAATTTTTGGTGTTTTTTGGTAGATTTTTTTTTCTTCTTGCAAAATCTTCGATAGTCTTAAGCCCATTAAAATCAATGTCGTGAGCCGCATCGGTTAATAATAAGCAATTATTTTTTTGCGCAATTTCTTGCAATTCAAAAACCTTACCAACATCGCCATCCATCGAAAATACTGTCTCGGTAATGATTAAAATTTTTTTATAATGCTGTTTATTTGCATCAATCAATTTTTTGCAATGGTCGATGTCATTATGACGAAACCGCGTCAACGTTGCTCCTGAAAGCCTAACGCCATCAAGCAAGCAAGAATGGATTAATTTATCTGCCACCACTAAATCTCCATCGCCTACCAAAGCAGGAATTGCGCCAACCGCCGCCTGATAGCCAGAAGAAAACACCATCGCCTCATCGCAATTTTTCATGCGCGCAATTTGTTTTTCTAATTTTAAATAAAGAGAATTATTACCAGAAATATACCGCGAAGATCCGCTTCCAACCCCGTATTTATTAATTGTATCAAGCGCAGCTTTTTTTACCGAAAGATTATGGGATAGCCCAAAATAATCATTAGAGCAAAATGAGGTAAGTTTTTTAGTGCCTCTTTTTATGGTAATTGCATCAACCGCGTCAGACTCTACCAGCTTGCGATAAAGATTATTTTTGTTTAAAAAATCTATTTTTTCTTGAAAATTTTTAATCACAAAATCATCCAAAAATATTCAAAAAACTACCGAATTAAGTAGAAATATAGGCATTGCCAAGCCAAGAATAGCAAGGCTTAACCCCCACAAGATCTAGCAAGAATACAGAATTTGGCCCAAAGAATAAACCACTAAGTTTAAGCAAAATTAAACGTCGAGATTAACAACCTTCAGAGCATTTTCTTGAATGAAGTCGCGCCTAGGTTCAACCACGTTGCCCATCAATGTAGAAAACACCTGGTCGGCCTCGTCAAATTGATCGACACGCACCTGCAATAACGTGCGATTAGAAGGATCGAGCGTGGTTTCCCAAAGTTGTTCGGCATTCATCTCACCCAAACCTTTAAAGCGTTGAATCGACATGCCTTTTTTGCCAAGCTCAAGAATGATATTCATTAGCTCATTCGGCTTATGCGCACTAACTTTTTCTTCACCTTTTACCAAACTGATTTCACCTTCAAAATCACCAAAAATTTGGTCTCTGATTTGCGAAATTGCAGTTGCTTCTGGCAAATCGAAATGCGATCTTTTTAAAACGTAAGAAGTTTTAACGCCGCGCGATTCTTTGATAATTTCAATATCATCGGCATCAGTGATTTCAACCTTCCAAGAGATATCGTCATCACAATTTAATTGCAGACTTTTCTCAATTTTTGCAGCTAAAGTTTTTGTTTTAGCGGCATTTTTAATCCAGGTTTTATCGAAAGCACCCGCCAAAGCTGCAGCCTCGATGATGTCACCCGGAACCAAGCGCGACAAGCCTTGAACCAAATGCGCAAACTTTGCTAATTTATGAATAAACTCGAGCAAGTCTTTGCCAGAGCGGTCTCCCGCCTTACTTTTTAAAATGTAATTATTGACAATGTGATCATTGATATAATCAGATAAAGCTTGTTCATTTTTAAGATAAACTTCGCTTTGGCCTTTTTTTACTTTATAAAGTGGAGGCTGCGCGATGTAGAGAAATCCGTGCTCGATAAGCTTTGGCATGTGACGGAAAAAGAATGTCAGCAACAAAGTACGAATGTGAGATCCATCGACGTCGGCGTCGGCCATGATTACAATTTTATGGTAACGCACTTTGCTTGGGTCAAAATCTTCTTTGCCAATGCCGGTGCCTAGAGCGGTAATGATTGTGCCTACCTCAACCGAAGATAGCATTTTATCGAAACGAGCACGTTCAACGTTAAGAATTTTACCACGAATTGGCAAAATTGCCTGAAATTTACGATCACGCCCAGATTTTGCCGAACCGCCAGCCGAGTTACCCTCAACGATATAAATTTCGCTTAATGCCGGGTCTTTTTCTTGGCAATCGGCCAATTTTCCGGGTAGGTTTGAAACTTCGAGCGAAGATTTGCGACGGGTTAATTCGCGCGCTTTGCGAGCCGCCTCACGAGCTTGAGCCGCTTCTACACCTTTGCCCACGATAATTCTTGCATCGGCGGGACGCTCTTCAAACCATTGCGCTAATTTATCATTTACAAACGATTCAACATGAGTTCGCACCTCGCTTGAAACTAGTTTATCTTTAGTTTGCGAAGAAAATTTTGGATCAGGAACTTTAACCGAAACCACGCCAGTTAAGCCTTCGCGCACATCTTCACCAGTTAAAACAATTTTATCTTTTTTGAAAAGTTTATTATCTGCTGCATAGTTATTTACAACGCGGGTTAATGCCGCGCGAAAGCCCGCCAAGTGGGTTCCGCCGTCACGTTGACGAATGTTATTGGTAAAACATAAAACGTTTTCGTGGTAGCTATCATTCCACTGCAAAGCTACTTCCATCGAGATGCCGCTTGCTTTATCGGAAGCAACAACACTAACGGTTTGATGCAGAGCATTTTTACTTTTATCGAGATATTTTACGTAAGCTTCGACGCCACCTTCATAAAATAGCGTAACTTCTTTTGGTTCTTCACCGCGCAAATCTTGCAAAATAATTTTTACGCCCGAATTTAAAAATGAAAGCTCGCGAAGGCGCTGTTCAAGCGTTGCGTAGCTAAATTCGAGAACGTTAGCAAAAGTTTCGTGCGATGGATGGAAGGTAACTTGAGTACCCTTTTTTCCTTTGACATCGCCGATTATTTTTAGTGGCGATACTGCAACACCATGCTCGAAGCGCATGTTATATTCTTTGCCTTCGCGCCAAATATTAAGCTCGAGCCAATCAGAAAGCGCGTTTACAACCGACACACCAACACCATGCAAACCACCAGAAACCTTGTAAGAATTTTGATCGAATTTTCCACCGGCGTGAAGTTGAGTCATGATAACTTCGGCAGCAGAAACCCCTTCTTCTTTGTGAATATCAACCGGAATACCGCGCCCGTTATCGCGCACCGTAACCGAACCATCAACATTAAGAGAAACAAAAACTTCATCGCAATGCCCTGCAAGAGCTTCATCTATGGCGTTATCAACAACTTCGTAAACCATGTGATGCAAACCAGAACCGTCATCAGTATCGCCAATATACATGCCGGGGCGCTTGCGCACTGCATCCAACCCTTTCAAAACTTTGATTGAATCGGAAGAATATTCATTCATGTTGATTTCTTTTTCTAGTTTTTCGCTAGCTTTTTCGATTTGCGTTTCTGTCATTATTTAAAGAATTTTTATGGTTTGAAATTTGGCTTAGATCTTAGAATACCAAGAGAAAACTATCAAGTTTTATACTAGGTGATTTGTAAGAAATATTGAAGGAATACTTAGACCGCTTATAGCTTGGTTATAAGGTGTTCTCGCGATAGGGGCTTCGTTATTATGGTTAGGGGGCAGACCCGCATCAAAAGCAACGGTCTCAACAAATGGTGGCGGAGGAGCTTGAGGTTCTTCCATTCGTTGATATGGAGGAAGCTCCTCCCATCTATCTCCGCGCAAAGCACGCGCCCTATTTCTATTTCGAGCAGAATTAACGGTATCCACCACTGCAGCAAATGTTAAAGCCGTCGCCAAAGTTACACAACTAATTGCAGCAAGTGGAATTCCAGCTTCAAAAAAGCCGGAACCCCTACCGCAACCAATGCAATAGAAGCAACAACAAAGGCTATTCTTTCATTTCTGCTCATTGGCATAAATTAGTATTTAGAATTACATCCAAGTAGTAACTGGTGTTTTGGCGGCCTTTACTTCGTCTAATCTTCTGCGTGGAGTTGAAATTGGATAATTATGAAATTTATCCCCCTCTCCTGCCGCAACAGTTTTTGCAATGTAAATCATGGTGTCGATAAAGTGATCAACCGTTTCTTTGGTTTCGGTTTCTGTAGGCTCTATTAACATAGCGCCCTGAACCACTAGCGGGAAGAAGATTGTCATAGGGTGCATGCCATATTCTACAAGCGCCTTAGCAATATCAAGCGTTGAAATTCCTTGTGCTTTTTGAATTTTATCAGTCAACAAACATTCATGCATGCAGTTGCCTGTAAATGGCACGTGGTAATAATTTTTGAGTTTTGCCAAAATATAGTTAGCGCTAAGAACTGCATCTTCGGCAACTTTTTGCAAACCATCCGCGCCATGAGACAGCATGTAAGTAAGCGCGCGAACGTGCATTCCAAACTGGCCATTAAAGCCCTTAACTTTGCCTACAGTATTTTTTGGCGCGTAAAAAGAATATTTATCGCCATCTTTTTTAACATGCGGAGTTGGTAAAAATTCTACTAAATCTTTGCGCACCGCAATTGGCCCAGAACCAGGCCCGCCGCCGCCATGCGGAGTAGAAAATGTTTTATGTAAGTTAAAGTGCATAACATCGACACCAATATCTGCCGGGCGAACCTTGCCTACAATTGCGTTATAATTGGCGCCATCGCAATAGAAATAACCACCAACTTCATGAATTAAGCGCGCAATTTCTACGATGTTTTTTTCAAATTTACCGCAAGTATTTGGGTTGGTAATCATGATGGCAGCAATGTCGCGGCCATGTTCGGCAATTAGTTTTTTGAATAAATCGAGATTCACCAAACCTTCGCTATCAGATGGAATAACTTTAATGTTAAAGCCGCAAATAGCCGCCGTTGCTGGATTGGTGCCATGCGCAGAATCTGGAATTAACACGATTTTACGATTTTCGCCCCTTGCCTGCAATGCCTTGCGAATAACCAACATGCCCGCCAATTCGCCCTGCGCGCCAGCTGCCGGCGCAAGAGAAACTCCCTCTAGCCCGGTTAAAGTAGCGAGCCAGTTTTGCAAATTATACATTAACTCTAGTGCGCCCTGCGTGGTTGACTGATCTTGCATCGGATGAATATCGGCAAAGCCAGGCAAGCGCGCCATTTTTTCATTTAAGCGCGGATTATGCTTCATTGTGCATGATCCAAGCGGATAAAAGCCCGCATCAATAGAATAATTTTGGTTTGATAAGCGCACAAAATGACGAATAACTTGCGGCTCGTTCACTTCGGCCAAGCCAATTGCTTCGCGCTTTTTTTGTCCGGTTTTAAGCTTGAATTCTGCAACATCAGGTAAGTCAACGCCGCAAGCGCCTTTGCGCGATTGCTTTATAAGAATTTCGGTTTCTAGTTTTAATCCGCCTTCTTTTGGAGTAAATGTCATTTTAATTTATTTTATTTTGTTGTTCTAATAATTCATAAAGAGACTCTGGAGCAATATCCGCACCATTTTCCCAAGATAAAGTATCGTTTTCTATTTTGAAATTTTTAAAGTAATCAATATTTTGCAAAAGGGTAAAAACTCCGCCTCTATTTTTTAACTTTTGAGATAAATCAATTTCTCCATTTTTCCCATTGTTAAACGCAATCCAAACTTTAAAATTTTCTATATATTTTGCTTTTACAACATGTTGAAACATTATTCTAAGGGTTCAATTTTGTTTAAAGGTTGGTCTTGTAAAGCCAATTCCCAATCTTGCAATAATTCTTCTTTATGAAGATCAAGCCATTCAAGTACTGCTCTCAAAGCTCTTTTTGGAAATCGTCCCTTTACAACACCAGATTTAATTTCCACTACAATTTCATAATTGCTATATTTTGCATGAAAATGCGGCGGATTATGCTCGTCATAATACATCAAAATTATAATTCCTAGAAAGCGACTAATTTCTGGCATAAATAAATTTATCTTTTTCCTTTATGAAACCTCTAGTTTTATGATTTTATTTCAATATATCTTCCAAAGCAAAAACAAAGCTTTGCATGTCGTTTTCGCTAGTTAATTCACTAACTGCAACAATCATTTTTTTGCCATCAGCAAATCCGCCAATAATATTTTTTTCGAGTAATTTTTTATTAACCTCTTTAGCGTCTTTACTAAGTTCGATTGTAAATTCGTTGAAAAAACTGTCGTTTAAAATTTTCACATTCTTAACTTTTGCAAGCATTTCTGCAAAGTCGCAGGCCTTTTTGTGATTAATTAACGCTAGTTTTTTAAAGCCATTTTCACCAAGCAGCGAGGCGTGAATTGTGAATGCCGTTGCGCATAATCCTTGGTTTGAGCAGATGTTTGAAGTGGCTTTTTCGCGACGAATATGTTGCTCGCGAGCATTTAGTGTAAGAACATAGCCGGGTTTGCCGTCGGCGTCTGTTGTCATGCCGCAAATTCTTCCAGGCATTTGACGAACGAATTCTTTTTTGCAGGCAAAAAATCCAAGTAATGGTCCGCCAAAATTTAAGCCAACGCCAATTGAAGAGGCTTCGCCAACGACGATGTCGGCTTGTTTTGGCGCTTCTAATAATCCGAGCGAGACAATTTCGTTTACCACTACAACCATAAGGGCTCCGGCTGCATCTGCTTTAGCGCGAACTTCGTCTAGATTAGAAATATTGCCATAAAAATCTGGATATTGCACAACCACCGCAGCACACGATTCGTCTATCTTGCTGGCATCAACAAATTGCGCATCGTTTAGCTCTAGATAAGTTTGAGTTACTTCGCGATAATCGGGATGTAAGTTTCCGACAACCGCAATATTTTTGCGCGCAGCCTTGATTCTAAAGGCCATCAAACAGCTTTCGGCCAGTGCAGTTGCGCCATCATACATTGAGGCGTTGGCGATTTCCATGCCAGTTAGAAGCGCGATAATGCTTTGAAATTGAAAAATAACCGTCAAAGTTCCTTGAGAAATTTCTGGCTGATAAGGCGTGTAAGAAGTGAGAAATTCTGAACGTTGAATCAGGTGATCAACCGAAGCAGGAATATGATGACGATAGCAGCCAGCACCCAAGAAAAACGGGCCTTCAGAGGCAGAGCGATTTTTTATCGCCAAAGATTTTAGGGCAGATTCAACCTCGATCTCTCCTTGAAAATTTGGTAAATTTGCGATTGGTTTTTTTAGTAAAAACTCTGTAGGAACCGCATCATATAATTCATTTACACTAGAAGCGCCAATGGTTTTGAGCATTTCGGCTCTATCGGCAGAAGTTAAGGCTAAATAACGCATTTTTGAAGAATTTAATTAGACCAGCGCCAAACGGGCAGATGGATTTACAGCTAATTTAAAAGGTAGCCAGAATTATTCAACTGAAATGTTGGGTTTGTTATTGAAGAAGCTTCCCTAAAACTGCAAACAAGACGCGTTTAGCAGCAAGAAGTGCCAAGCTCGAAATAAACAAGCTTATTTTCTTTAGCAACAGAATTAACAAGGCGCGAATGATTTGTTGCAGCAGAATATGTTAGCGCAGCATTAAAATATTTGCTGCTAAAAATAGTTTTTACACCAGCGCCAGCAAGTCTTCCATCGGCGCTATTTTCGACATATTTATTTTTGACATAACCATAATCATAAAATGGCTCGACTGCAAATTTATTTAAATGAACTAAATTTTTAGCAAAAAATCCTTCATTTGCAAAATGCGCCACAAGCGATCCGATATTGAGATTGGCTTTATTGCGAAAATAATAACCCGAATCTCCGGTAATGTAATTTTCTCTGAATCCGCGCACAGAATAATATCCACCTACAGAAAATTGCTCTGTTCCAAAAAGTGTTTGCTTCGAATATTGGCTATCTATTTCAATTGAAAGTATCAGTGGAATTTCGGTTGTTAAAATCGCAAATCTCTTAGAAAGTGAGGCATAAATCTTGAAATAATCGAACTGCGCTCTTGGTGTATTTTTCGTTAAATTTATTTCATCTTGCTTAGCATTTAACAGCTTTAAACCCTTGTAGTAAGAAGTCTTAAGATAAAGATTGGCGCCATTTTTAAAATAGTTAGAAATTGTTAGCCCGATATTTCCAATAGCTAATTTGCGCTGCGAAGTTTCGATTTTTTCTTGATTCAGGTAACTTGCCGACGATTTTGTCGTTAGCGAAGCATTGGCTGAAATTCGTAAATTTCCTTTATTTAAAAGAACGCGATCAATTGTGGCGTTGTTGCGCTCAGAAAAACCCGTTAAACGAATTGGCCCGTTAGTTCCTGGGTTTGTGCCGCGAAATTCTGATCTTGAATAATCGTAAGAAACAGTGCCGTATCCCAATGGAATTGAAATGCCAGAGGTAAAAGATTTTATATCTTTTTCTTGGCTGCTATCATTGAGATTCGTTGAATAGCTTAGGTTTATAGCATCGTTTAAAAAAAGCAGATTATCCAAACTTCCCGAAAAATTAGTTCTATTAATTCCTGTAAATTCATTTCCTAAATTATCATAACCAATTGTTGCGCGCGCCGGAAATTTTTTCTCATTTGTGATATAAACTTTTGCTTCGCCTTCGGTGATTGCAGGCTCAATTTTCATCGTGGCGTTGCTTGATGGAAGACGATTGATTTGATAAATTCCTTGGTTGATATCTTTAAGATTTAGCGCGTCTCCTTCAAGAAAAGTGAAGGCGGTAAATTCTTGCATTTTGTTGGTAAAGCGATTGTCGCCAACAATCACTTCATCAATTTTTCCTTCTAAAATTTTTAGTTCAAGATTGCCGCTTTGAATATTTTGCTTTGGTACAGAAACACGCGCCGCAATATAACCTTCATCATTGTAAAAAGTTTGAATTGCGGTGGTGATTTCTGCTAAAGTTTCTGCCTCAATGCACTTGCTAATGAAAGGCTCAACCAATTTTTTTTGCTGTTTTTTAGAAAGCAATTTGGCATCGATTAAAGCAATAGATTTTATTAAAAAACATTCAGCTGGTTTTCCTGAAATTGGTATTTGTTTTTCGATTTCTTTTTCGGTTTTCTTGCGAGAACGCTCTTTGCGTATGGTTTCTTGCTCTTTTAGTCTTCCCTGCTCTTCAATCTGATTTTGCTGTTGGCGCGTAATCCAGTCTTGCTGGTTAATGATATTTTGATCAGAGGCTTGCTGCGCATGGGTAAATGGCGCGAGAAATACTGCAAAAAATAGCTGTGCTAAAAAAATAGCTGGGGTTAGGTTTTTCTTTTGAATTGGCATTGCGGTGTTTTTAAAAATTATCTGCGACTCTGCTAAGCGGCGCATATTAAGCTAGGGGCGGTAAAAAGCAAGTTGGTTGAGAGAAGGCTTGGTGAAAGCATTTATTTTTTAATTATTATTGCTATAAGCAATTCCTAATCCATAATTGTTTGAAGCGTTGTGGGTGTAGTCGTTAAGGCTTTCTATTGTTAGAGAATTAGTGTTTAAAGTTAAATTTCCTGCGTCAACAGCTGTTGGTTGTTGATGCGTTTTCCAGGCTTCCTTTTTTAAATTGTGCGTAGGTTGTGTTGTCAGAGATAAGATTTACACCTGCGTTAGTATTGCTTGAATTTCCTGAAGAAATTTCATTGTTGAGAATTGTTGTGTTTATTGATCCGCGGTCGTTGTTTCTAAAGGCGAATGTTCCTCTGCTGTGGGTTTGGGTGTGGTTAAAGCTTGAATCTGTTGCAGTTAGAAGCAGGAGGTCGTTTTGAGCGATGATGTCTATATCTTGTGTAGCGTTGATTTTAGCGGCTTGTAGCGTTGTGTCGTTTAGCGAAATTAGGGATAAATCTCCACCAGAATTAATATTGCTGCTAATGTTTGCCATAACATCAACAACACTCACCCCACCCCTTCTACTATTACCCCAGCTGGTTTCTGTGCGGTTGCGAAGTTGCAGGGTGGCGATGTTGATGTCGTTTCCAGCGGCAATTGCAATGTTTCCCGAGGTTGTTGAGTTAATTGAGTTATCGGCGAGGATATTTCTTGTTGCAGTGATATTTGCAGCCAGGTTTGTAAAATCGTTTGCAGCGTTGATAGCAATGCTTCCCCCGCTAATGCCTGCAATCTCAAGAATTTTAGATTGGATATTGCCAGAATCTCTACTGTCGTTTCCGTTGCTGGTATAGCCGATATTCCCACTTCCACCGCCCAAAAGATTAGCATCATTAGTTAAAACCGTCGAAGAATTAGTAATATTGCGTGCTGCACTTAACGATAAAACCCCTCCCGCCTTAAGCTGCGATAAGTTAGTAATCGATCCTGCATTAGAAGTAATTGACAGCGCATTAACCGCGGTAATATTGCTGAAGTTTTTATTAACAATATCGCCATTTGCACCAAGGGTTAAAAGTGTAACGTTATTGCCGGTGATTGATCCGTCATTAGTGATTTTGCCGCTTGTTGAGGTTAGGGCGATATCTTCTTTGGCGAAGATTGTTGATTTATTGGCGAGATTTACGTTGTTACCAAGGCCACCATTAGCGCTGCCATCTGCGCCAATAAGATTATTTCTCGTTGCTTGCGTTAAATAAATCTTCGGCACGATATAAGCCGCGCCATCAACTACCTGCGTTTCAAACCAGATGCTATCTTTTTGTAAGTTGTTGATTTGTGTTTGTGTTAGCGCCTGGTTTAGCGAAGAAGAATCTAGGCCCAAGCGGGTATATTCATCGACGGCGTTGTTGAGCAGGGATTGTATTTCGTTGTTAATGTTGGTTTCGTTGGCCGAAAGCAAGTAAGAGTTTTTAGTGATAGTTCTTAATTGTTCTTCAATTATTTTTGTTTGAAAGAATTGATCATATAGAATTTTTAACAAAATATTTATGATAAATTATTCTCTAATTTAGATTAAAAATTGATCCAAGGTTAATAACACTCTAATCAATATCAAATTTGTATTTGAAAACTTTTGTTTGATAAGAATGTTGTGCTTGTGTAGCATAATAAAACAAAAATAAAGAGGCACAACTATTAAATAAAAAATTTATTTCTGGTGAAAATATTAGTTTTAGTTAACGAAGATTTTGAGAAAATGGCCTTAGGAAAAAATACCACCCTAGCCTATATTCTTGCTGCCGCTAAATTGGGGCACGATATTTTTATTTATAAAATTTCTGAAAAAGCAATTATTCCTAACTTAGAAGTAGAGGCGCTTCATCTCAATAAAAATAACGCCCTATCGTTAATTAAAAAATACCAAGAAGAGAATAAAAAAATTGTTGATCGTCTTTTGAAGCAGCAACCAAAAGCCTCAACAGCAATATCTTTAAATGATTTAGAAGAGAATAAAAATTCTGCAAACAATAAATCAACACAAAACCATAATTCAAAAGAATCTTTAGCGGGAGAATTTTGCGCGGAGAAAAAAATCCTTTTATCTCAAAAACAAATTTCTTTAAGTGAAATAAACTTTGTAATTCAGCGGATAGAGCCAATGAAGGCGCCATTTCCACCAATTGGACAAACCTCGATCAATGATTTTTTGCCGCAAATAAAAAATCGCTTTCCTGCAAATTTTATTTTTAATTTTCCCATCAATGCTTACGCCGATAAAGAATTGCCACTGGCATTAACCAAAAATTATAATGATCTTGCTACACCTACAGCCATCTCGTTTTATGGCGATTTAGAATTGCCTCAAAAATTACAAAATATCGCAACAAAATATAGTGAAATATTTGCCACCACCAAACAAAAAATTGTTTTTAAACCAGATGATTCTGCCCAAGCTCTAGGTGTTTTTGCGATTGAAATAAAAAACAGCGGGCTAAATTTATCGCAATTAAAAACAAAAACTATTGCCGAATTAACCGCTATTCAACTCTACGAGATCAATATTTATAATGATTCACAAGACGTGAACGAAATTATCAATATTTTATGCTTCATTCAATTTTGTAAAACAAAACAGCATTTAGACCACAGAAATATTGGCGCCATAGACAAAGCAGAAATTATTGAAGCGGTTAATTCTTTGTATGGCAAAAAAATATTAATGCAGCCATTCTTAGAGGGAGTAAGGCTAGGAGACATCAGAATCAATCTAGCAAAAATGTCTGATAGCAACTTTAAAGTTGTCGGGGCAGTTTTTCGCAAGAGCCTTTCTCACGACGAAAAGAATTTTACAACATGCCTTACAACTGGCGCCTCTAAGGCCGAAGCGGTTGCAAATAATCTATCTGAAGCGGAAGAAAAAAATCTTATACAAAAAATTAAGTTTATTTTACAACAATTAAACCATGACAAAGCCTTAAAACACAAGTATCGCGAGGTTGTTGAAATTGGCTGCGATTTTTTAGTTGTTGGTAATTCTAAAGATGTTTTTTGGGGCGAAGCAAATCACTATTGTCAAGCCCTCATGCCGCTTTCTGAAGCTTTAGAAGAAGCTCAAAAAACCGCATTCTACGATGCAATTGATGGTTTGCGAGTTGATTATGACGGTGGACTGGCTATTGTTGGCAAAATTATTGAGCAACAAATTAGTTTGGCGCTTTATACTCAATCAAGTTGAAGATACCGATCTTGCAGCAAGTTACCAGGCAAAGAATTAAATTATTCACTTATGACAAAATTAAAAATTCATCTAGCGCAAATCAACACCACTGTAGGCGACTTAGATGGTAACACCAAAAAAATTCTCGAAGAATTTCGCAAAGCAGAAGCTGCTAAAGCAGATCTGGCGCTATTTTGCGAGATGTCTCTTACTGGTTATCCCGCCGAAGATTTATGGTTAAAAAAATATTTTATTGAAGCAGCGAATGAAAAAATTAAAGAAATTCTTGCTGCCACAAAAGGCTCGCGATGCGCAATAATACTGGGCGCTCCTCATGTTTCTCTTAATCGCTCTAAAAAACCAATTACGCATAATGCAGCTTTTTTGCTTGAAGATGGCGAAGTTAAAAAAATTATGCGCAAAAAAACTTTGCCAAATTATGGCGTCTTCGACGAAAAAAGATATTTTGAGGCAGAGAGTTTTTTATCTTTTGTTGAGTTTCGCGGCCAAACCATAGCGCTATTGATCTGCGAGGATATTTGGGATTTAAAAAATCTTTATTTATTACAAGAACAAGTTTTTGATTGCATCATTTCAATTAACGCGTCGCCTTATTCAAGCAATAAACACCTGTATCGCCAAAAAATTATACAGCAATTTTCGCAAACCCTAAGGAAGCCGATAATTTATTTGAATCAGGTTGGAGGCCAAGATTCTCTAGTGTTTGACGGCAGTTCGTTTGCGTTAAATGAAAAGGGCGAAGCAGTTTTAACAATGAAAGAATTTGCGCAAGATTCGCAAATTATTGAGTTAGAAAAAGGCTATGTAGCAACAAAATATTCTCATCACACAGCAGAGTTTTCTAGCAATGCAGAGCGCAATTATTCGGCCTGCGTTCTTGCTTTGCGCGATTACATTCACAAAAATAATTTTGCCGAAGTAATTCTCGGAATGTCTGGCGGCATTGATTCGGCGCTGGTTGCGGCAATGGCGGTTGATGCTCTTGGCGCAGCAAATGTAAAACTTTACGCGCTGCCAAGCCGCTTCAACTCTGAATCTTCGATGATTGATGCCAAAGAATGCGCCAAAAATCTTGCTCTAGAATTAGAAATAATTTCAATCGAAAATTCTTTTGCCACAATTCTTACAACTCTGTATAATTATTGTGGCGCAGCCGCTACTAGCAAGGCTGCATCACTAGCGCGAGAAAATCTTCAATCGCGAATTCGTGGCAATATTTTAATGACAATTTCTAATGCCACCGGCGCATTATTATTAAGCACCGGCAATAAATCTGAAATGGCAGTTGGATACGCCACGCTTTACGGCGACATGTGCGGCGCCTTCAATCCCATAAAAGATTTATACAAAATGCAAATTTATGAATTGGCCAAATGGCGCAATAGCAACGCTCCGGCACTTTCTTTGCGCAAATCAATCAACATAATTCCACAAAGTATTATCATTAAAGAACCTACAGCCGAGCTGCGCGATAACCAAAAAGATTCTGATTCTCTACCGCCTTACGAAATTCTTGATAAAATTTTATTCGCATTAATTGAAGAAGAAAAATCTATTGCCGAAATAATAAAATCGGGCTTTGATAGCGAATTAGTAAAAAAAGTTGCAAAAATTTTTTATAGTAGTGAGTATAAAAGACGCCAATCGGTAATTGGTCCCAAAATTTCTGATATGGCTTTCGATAAGGACCGGCGCTATCCGATCACCAATAAATTTTGGGAATAAATCTTAACTGAAATAATTTCAGCAATTATTATTTTAAAAATCTTTAAGTAGATGACTACACTTTGCCGTTTTGCACCTTCTCCTACTGGCTTTCTCCATGTTGGCAACATTCGCGCTGCCATCATAAATTTTCTCTACGCCAAAAAAACCGGCGGCAAATTTATGTTGCGCTTTGACGATACCGATATTGAAAGAGTCAAAGAAGAATATCGCGAAATGATTCCGCAAGACATGGCCTGGCTTGGCCTCGCACCAGATTTATTCGCCAAACAATCTGATCGCTTAGCGCGCTACGAAGAAGCAAAAAATCTCCTAATAAAATCTGGCCGACTCTATCAATGCTACGAATCGGCGGCCGAATTAAACCTGCAACGCAAGGCGCAAGTTTCTTCTGGCATAACGCCAATCTATAATCGCGCTGCATTAAATTTAACCGAAGAACAAAAACAAAACTTACGCGCTCAAGGCTTGAGGCCTCATTACCGTTTTTTGCTCGAAGAAAAAACTGTTTCATGGGAAGACAAAATCAAGGGACGCATTACTTATGAAGGCCGCCATTTCTCTGATCCGGTGCTGGTTCGCGATAACAATGTTCCGACTTACACTTTTTGTTCGGTAGTAGATGATATAGATTTTGGCGTTACCGATATTATTCGCGGCGAAGACCATATTACCAACACCGCGATTCAAATTCAGATCTTCGAAGCCTTGATAGCAGCGGGTGCTTCGCCTTACTTGGCAACAAACGCATCAAATTCTCAAGCTGTTGCTAATGGCGCAAAAGCCCGCGTGCCTAGCTTCGCCCACCTAGCTCTGGTAAAAGCAATGGAAGGAAAAATCTCAAAACGCGAAGGCGGATTTGATGTAAAAACCCTACGCAACGATGGCTTCGAACCATTTGCGGTTGTAAGCTTACTCGCTCAAATCGGCACATCTGAACCAATAAAAATCTATAAAAATTTTGATGAATTAGTGGCAAATTTTAACTTTGATAAATTTAGCAAATCATCCACCAATTACGATCTGGCAGAGCTTGTTACTATCAATCAAAAACTCTTGCAAATCCTTGATTTTAATGATGTTAAGTCGCGTTTAAAAGCGCTAGAGCTAGAAATGATTGACGAAGATTTTTGGCAAATCATGCGCCAAAATATTTCATTTTTACCAGAAATTGATAAGTGGTGGAAATTATGCAAAGAAAAATTCTACTTTGCGCCCGAAGAAAAAGATAAAGAATTTTTAAAACTGGCTGCTAGCTTACTGCCGCAAGATACCGCAGATAAAGAATGCTGGAATAAATGGTTAACAGAAATCAAGAAAAACACCGATCGCAAAGGTAAAGAATTATTTATGCCCTTGCGTATGGCTCTAAGCGGCGAAGAGCATGGCCCTGAACTAAAATTTTTGGTAAATTTAATTAACCGCGAAGAAATTTTGCGAAGATTGGGTCATGATCACTAAGACTCAACGCCGTGAGCAAGATTTAGAATTTAACACCTAACCAAAACAAGAGATTTAAATCAGCCTAATCTTTATTACCAACCTGCCTAAATTGCCCGTCAATACAAGCGCCATCTTCAACCGAAAGCGAACAATATTCTACCACGCCGCTAATGCGCGCCTTGCTAGAAATATTAATATTCTTAGCGCGAATTGTCCCGGTAAACCTGCCCTTTACACTTAGAGACTCGGCCATCAACTCACCTTCCATATTTCCGCCTTCGCGAATAATAACAGAATTTCCTTTGATATTTCCTTTAACAAAACCTTCAATTTCAATCAGGCCGGCACTAAAAATATCACCTTCAATCTTTAAATCTTTAGCAAGAATTGTTGGCGTAGCTTTAAAATTGGCGCTGATACTTTCAATTTTGCGCCCCAAAGAACTGTTATTATCGTTATCTGAACTGTTATTTTGAATAAGCGAGGTTACCCTGTCTTTAAGTTTAGCTATTGGCATGTTTAATGTTAGTTGAGTCGTTAAATAAAGCGTCACCGGCTTCAAGAAATTTTCTTGGATTGAGTGGAGTATTTTTATAGCGCACCTCATAGTGCAAATGCTGCCCAGTGCTGCGCCCAGTGCTACCTTGCAATGCAATAACATCGCCCTTCTTAACCATTTGACCATTTGCTACCTTAACCGAAGACAAATGACCATAACGCGTTGTAATGCCAAAGCCATGATCAATAACCACCGCATTGCCATAATCAGAGAATTTTCCTGCCAAAACAACTCGCCCCGCCGAAGGACTAACTATCTTTTCATGATTAGGCCCAACAAAATCAAGGCCCTGATGACGCGCCAAGCCGCCAGTGATAGGATCGGTTCTAGTGCCAAAGCCACTTGAAACGAAATAACTTTTAATTGGACGAGCCAGCGGCATTACTTGGGTAAGCTTTTCAAGGATAATCAGCCGATCTATTTCGTTAGAGAATTTTTCTGTTTCAAGCTTTTCGGCAGCAGAAAAATTGCCAAGAGGAACTAGTGGCCCACCTTGTCCACCGCTGTTCTTTGGCTTTACAAGATTTTGGCTTTTAATATGCAAACCAGTAATTGAAATGGTTTGCTCAATTTTATTAATACGGCTATTGGCCGCCACCTGAATATCTAAAAGGGCTCCAGAAGCATTTTTAATTTGATTCAACGTGTGTTTATCAGACTTAGAAAGATTTTGCTCTTGTACATTTGTTGGCAAATTAAGCGGCTTCTTGCGCTCTGAGGCAGGGGTTCCTTGGCCTGTAATTGAAATTAGATAATCGTTAACCTTATGTAGTTTTTCGTTGATATTGCTGAATTCAGTTTCAAAATATTCGTTTACATCTTTGAGCCGCGCGATTTCTTGCGACTTTTCGTTGATGATTTTGTTATATTGAATTGATTGATAGAAAAGATTAATTACCCAGGCAATTGTAACAAAAATACAAAGTTGCGCGATTGGCCCCAGAGTAACGCTGCGAATCTTTTGGCTAGTAACAAAAAGTATCGTTCTTTTAGTAAAAACAAGTTTAAAAAAAGATTTTGTTGCAGCAACAACATCGTCTCCAGTGGCTCTTAATATGGCGTTAAGCCTTCTTTTTCTTAAAAAACTTTTGATATTCATCCATCACCTCGTTTGTTTACTGGAATGCGCCCAATTATATGTTATAAATTCAGCTGAACTATGTGGTTGTAAGTTGTAAGGGCGCGCATTTAAATAAATTATTATGGCAATTGTGGTTGGTTGGTTAAGCAATGTCAAGTTTTTTAACGCAATTTAGAAAGAGTGCGGTAAATAAGACTGATTCACAACAGCCACCTATTGACTCACAAAAATATACATGTAAAATGCCCAGCCCTATTTGAAATTTAGTATATTTTATATTTATTATGGCTAAGAAAGAACTCGTTGCAAAAACACATCCAAAGCAACACACAGTTAATGTGGTAATGACAAACGGTGATAAATTCACAATTTTTACCACTTGGGGTAAAGATGGCGATACTCTAAAGTTAGACGTTGACACCAAAAACCACCCAGCATGGCAAGAAAAAGGTCAAAGCTTCATCAACGTTAACGATGAACGCGTTACAAACTTCAAGAAAAAATTCGGTGATTTCAAGCTGTAATTAAATATTGCGTCATTGGTTGGCAATTTCAAGAGAAGCCGTAGGTTTCATCAAGAGCCGCTAGAAGCGCAGTTTTGGCTAAGAAAGCTCGCCTTAATAATATGGAAATACAAAAAATTACTTGTCTTTCGGGATGGGGTCAAAAAACTGATTCATTAGAATTTATTTTTAATGATCAGTGTTTTGGCCCCATTTTTGTTGAATCGCTTGATTATGCGCAATTTAATAAAGCAGAAGAATTTTTTGATTCAATAAAAATAAACTCTCCCGAAATATTAATTGGATGGAGTTTAGGTGGCCAACTGGCGATAAGATTAATCGAAAAACAAATTCTAAAACCAAAATTATTAATTTTAATTGCGCCGCCATTTCAACTAGTAAAAGATGCCCGCATTCAAGCAGGAATGGCCCCTGCTACCTTCAAAAAGTTTCGTGATGATTTTGCTAATGCGCCAGGTAAAGCCCTAAAGCAATTTGCAATTTTAACCGCGATGAATGATCGAAACGCCGCAGATATTGCGCGCGATTTAGATGTGAATGATAAGAATTTTATACAATTAGTTTATTGGCTCGACGAATTATCGCGATTTTCTTGCTTTGATGTAGATTTTTCTAACATGCCACGAACCGTTTATTTTCATGGCGCGGGAGACATGATAGTTGCCGCTGCACAGGCGCAATATTTTAGATCACGCATCAAAAATTTTCGTGAAGAAACTTTTTTGCGATGTGGACATGCTCCGCAATTAAATGATATTTCTCGTTTGCGCAAAATTATTGCCGAAGAAATAAATTTCTTGCGATAATGTGCGAGCTATGAGCGGATTAACCTTATAATTTTCTGCGATATCCAATAGCTTCAAGCAAATGATGAGGCGCGATATTTTCACTTTTTTCTAAATCTGCGATAGTGCGCGCAACCCTTAAAACCCTAGTGATTCCGCGCATCGAAGCCGACATTTTATCAATATATTTCTTGAGAATTTTTTCGCATTCTGCATCAAGCTGCGTAAATTCTTCTAGCGCCGCGCCACTCATTCGTGCATTAATTTTTTGCGACATTTGCTCTTCATCTTGGTAACGCAATTTTTGTAATTCACGCGCCTTGGTAACGCGCTGCTTAACAATTGTCGAGCTTTCGCCCTTTTCTTGTTTGCTAAAGAAAATATCAATTTGTGGCACCTCAACAACCATGTCGATACGATCAAATAACGGCCCCGAGATCTTGTTTTTGTAGTCTTCGCCGCATATTGGTGCTTTTTTACATTCACGAGCGCCATCGCCAAGATAGCCACAGCGGCAAGGGTTCATGGCGGCAATCAATTGAAAATTTGCCGGATAAGTAATGTGTGAATTTACGCGCGAAACACTCACGGTGCTGGTTTCTAGCGGTTGTCGTAGCGAATCTAAAACTTGTCGTGGAAATTCGGCGAGTTCGTCAAGAAACAAAACGCCGTTGCAAGCAAGCGATACCTCGCCTGGCTTGGCTTTAGCGCCACCGCCAATCATTGCAGGCATAGAGCAAGAATGGTGCGGGTCGCGATAAGGTCTACTGGTGATAAGATTGCCGCCCTCTAGCTTGCCGCTAATGCTGTGAATCATGTTGATCTCGAGAATTTCGTTAAGATCTGGCGGCGGCAAAATGCCGGCAAGCCTGCTGGCGAGCATTGATTTGCCTGTGCCGGGAGGCCCGATTAAAAGCAAGTTATGTCCGCCGGCGGCAGCAATTTCAAGGGCGCGCTTGGCGGTGTCTTGGCCTTTAATATCGGATAAATCGGGGTAGATCGACTCACGCAGAACCTGGTTATTTTCGGGACGAGAAATAAATTGCTCGCCTTTGCAATGATTAATTAGCGAGATTAAATCTGTAACAGCAATAATTGGTAGATCGCCTGCCCAAGCGGCTTCGCGACCATTAACGCTGGGGCAAATTATGCCGCATTTTCTTTGGTTGGCGCCAATTGCAGCAGAAATTATTCCACTAACAGAAGTGATGCTGCCATCGAGCGATAGCTCTCCTAAAGCATAAAAATTTTCGACGTGAATTTGCGATAAAATTCCCATTTCAATTAAAATTCCTAGGGCTAGCGCCAGATCAAAATGGCTTCCCTCTTTTTGTAAATCGGCAGGCGCTAAATTAACGGTGATGCGCTTTTGTGGCCAGGCCAATCCTAGTGACGAGATCGCTAGGCGAACGCGTTCGCGCGATTCTCCAACCGCTTTATCTGGAAGGCCAACAATTGTGATTCCTGGTAGGCCGGGAGAAATTTGCACCTGAACATCTACATCAACTACGTCAATTCCAACGAAGGAAAAAGTTTTTACTTTCGAAACCATTTGTGGTGTGAATTTAAAATTGGAATATTTTGAATCAGGCCAAAGCTCTGAATTTATTTGGCAGCTAGCTGCGATAATATGTTACAAAAAATTACTTTGAAATATTTTTATTAAAAACCATGGGCCGTGGCGTAGCCCATAGTTACCGCATTTTGTCCGACTTGTGATGAAAGTCTTTGTGGTGTTTTTAACACAGTCGTGGTGAAACTGCGGTTTTTTTTGTGGTGATTCTGCACAACCGCACCGTGGTGAGGTGGGTTGGTGGTGAGATGCCTGGCTGAAGTGGGAAACCAAACATCGCCAATAATAATTGCCAGATAAAAATATTTTACCAGCAACCACAGGTTGAAAAGGAAACAAAAGTTTCTAACTACATTAGAAAACACACAATAGTATTTTGAACAAAAAAAACCTGTAAAACCTTTATTTACAAGGTTTTACAGGTTTTATGGCTTTCTAATTAATTGCAAGATAAAAATTTTTCTTCTCTGCAAAAACATCATGAGTTTTTGCAATAAAAAAGGGTAGATAAAAACTCTATCTACCCTTGAAAACAAAGGCTTAATGCCTAATTATAACTGCTCTCTAAGAACTTTGGTTGCCTCAACCATTTGCTTTAAAGCTTGCTTAGTTTCTGGCCAAGCCCGCGTTTTAAGGCCGCAATCGGGGTTGACCCAAATTTGTTCTGGCTTTAAAACAGCAGTAGCTTTGTGCAGCAAGCTGATCATTTCTTCAGTTTTTGGAACGCGCGGACTATGAATATCATAGACTCCAGGCCCAATTTCATTTGGATATTTGAAGTTGATGAAAGCATTTAATAGCTCCATATTTGAGCGCGAAGTTTCGATTGAAATAACGTCAGCGTCCATATTGGCAATAGCGTGGATGATGTCGTTAAATTCAGAGTAGCACATGTGCGTATGAATTTGAGTACGGTCTTCAACGCCCGAAGCTGTAATGCGAAAGGCATCAACTGCCCATTTTAAATAAGCATCCCATTGCGCCTTACGAATTGGCAAACCCTCGCGCAGAGCGGCTTCGTCGATCTGAATAATTTTGATACCAGCTTTTTCGAGATCGACAACCTCATCACGAATAGCTAGAGCAATCTGTGTGGCTGTAGTGCTGCGAGGCTGATCGTTACGCACAAAAGACCATTGCAAAATTGTAATTGGGCCAGTCAACATACCCTTCATGTACTTCTTGGTAAGGCTTTGCGCATATTTTGCCCATTCAACTGTCATCGCCTTAGGACGAGAAACATCACCAAAAATTACCGGAGGCTTTACGCAGCGCGAGCCATAGCTTTGTACCCAGCCATTTTTTGTAAAAGTAAAACCGTTTAGTTGTTCGCCAAAATATTCTACCATGTCGTTTCTTTCAAACTCGCCATGAACCAAAACATCAAGCTCAATTTCTTCTTGAAAAGCTACGCAGCGCGCGGTTTCTTCTTGAAGAAACTTTTCATATTCAGCTGTCGAAATTTTGTTTGCTTTAAAATCAGCGCGCGCTTTTCTAACCTCTGCAGTTTGCGGAAAAGAACCGATGGTAGTAGTTGGCAGTAGGGGCAAACGCAATTCATTAATTTGAATTTCGTGACGCGTAGCATAATTATTTTTGCGATTTTTATGCGCATCGGTAATGCTAGAAACGCGCGCCTTTACTGCTTCATCGTGAATTTTGCTTGAAGTTTTTCTTGCAGCAATTGCCTTTTTATTTGCAGAAATATCAACCACTTCACCAGCTGTCGCTTTAGCAATAGCAACAATTTCAAGCAATTTTTGTTCAGCAAAAGCCAGCCAAGATTTAATTTCTGCATCAATTTTATCTTCTAAAGATAAATCAACTGGCGAGTGAATTAACGAGCATGAAGAGGCAATAATAACGCGATCTTCTCCCAAAACTTCAACAGCTTTTTTTGCTATAGCAATTGAATTTTCGAGATCATTAATCCAAATATTGCGACCATCTACCAAGCCAAGAGATAAAGACTGGTGCGGCTTTACAAGTTTTAGCACCGCAGCAAATTGATCTGATGCACGAACCAAATCAACATGAACCGAATCGGTATTTAAGCTAAATGCAAGCTCGGCATTATCGCCTAAAGTATCAAAATAAGTTGCTAAATGCAGCTTAATTGCGCCAGCAAATTTTTTGATTTGTTGATAAGCGCCAAGATATGATTTCACTGCTTGCGCCGATAAATCTGTAACTAAAAATGGCTCATCAATTTGCACTTCTTTAACGCCGGCAGCAGCTAAACGCGCGAATAGATCTTGATAAGCAGCAAGAAGATTTTCGAGTAAATCTAATTTATCGCTGCCATCAATAGTTTTGCCAAGAAGCAAGAATGACACGGGCCCAATAACCACAGGACGAGTTTCGATTCCTAATTTTTTTGCCTCTAGGTAATCATCAAAAATTTTGCTCGCCGAAATTTTAAACTGTTGGCCTTTTTTAAATTCAGCAACAATGTAGTGGTAGTTGGTATCGAACCATTTGGTCATCTCCATCGCAGTAACATCGAGGCCATTTTTTTGTGCACCACGAGCCATCGAAAATAACAAATCAAGATCGACATTTCCGCCAGTAAATTTAAAGCGGTCAGGAACCGCGCCAAATAAGGCTAAAGTATCTAATACCTGATCATAAAACGAGAAATCGTTAGAAGGAATAAAGTGAATTCCTGCCGATTTTTGGCTTTGCCAATTTTTTGTCTTAATTTCTGACGCTGCTTTTTGCAAGTCGGCAGAAGAGATAGAGCCTTTCCAATAAGCTTCGATAGCTTTTTTTAATTCGCGGTTAGCGCCAATTCTTGGAAAACCCAAAGATGCAGTTTTTAACATAGTTTTAGTTTTGTAATTTATGCAAGGCTTTGCAGAAGGGGATGTATGCGGGCTCGCGAAGGTTTGTTGCGCGTGGGTTTGTGTTCGCCATAATTGTAATAGCCACAAAAACAAAATCAAGCACGAGTTGGAAAATATAAATCTCCCTTCTATAATTAACTAGCAGCGCCTAATGGTTTTTAATCAAAGTAATATTAAAAAAGCACTGAAAATTTGACTGATAAATAAGAGGTTGAGCAATTTTCCAAAACTATAATTTTAACTAATCTTAATATGCATAAAACCGATATAACTATAATTGGCGCAGGTCCAGCTGGATTATTCACAATCTTTGAAGCAGGAATGTTAAAAATAAAATGCCATGTGGTTGATACGCTCGAACATATCGGCGGACAATGCTCGGCACTTTATCCAGAGAAACCAATTTACGATATTCCGGCTCATCCAAAAATTCTTGCCAACGATTTAATCGATGCTTTGCACGAGCAGGCGGCCCCGTTTAAGCCCCATTACCACATGAATCAGCGCGTTGATAAAATTGAAAAAACTGCCGATGGTTTTGTGGTAACTACTTCAAAAAATACACAAATTTTATGCAAGGCAATTGTAATTGCGGCAGGCTGTGGAGCCTTTGGTCCCAATCGTCCGCCACTGGCTAACATTGAAGAATTTGAAGGAAAATCTATCTTTTATTCTATTCGTTCAAAAGCAGAATTTGCAGGGAAAAATGTTGTGATTGCAGGCGGCGGAGACTCTGCTGTTGATTGGGTTCTTAGCCTATCTGAAGTTGCAAAAAAAGTGAGTGTAGTACATCGTCGCGATAAATTTCGATGCGCCCCCGAAAGTGCAGATAAAATGCACAAATTAGCCGCAGAAAACATCATCGATTTAATTGTGCCTTATCAACTAGATGGCTTGAAAGGCCAAAATGGCAAGCTTGAGGCCGTATTAGTTAAAGATTTTGATGGTAATATCAAAGAAATTGCGGCTGATTATTTATTGCCATTTTATGGATTGGCGATGGAGCTTGGGCCCATTGCAGATTGGGGCTTAAACCTACATAAACATTTTATCGAAGTTGATGTTTCTACGATGCGAACTTCTATCGATGGAATTTATGCGATTGGCGATATTGTTACCTATAAAAATAAATTGAAGCTTATTTTAAATGGCTTTGCCGAAGCGGCAACCGCGTGTCACGATATTTATAAAATTGTTTATCCTGATACACCGTTTCACTTTGAATATTCAACTTCTAAGGGTGTTTAATGAGATCTTGCCCTGGTACTGGTAAATATAAATCTCGCTTGCGGTGTTGGTTAAACTCTAGATCTTGCCCGCGGCGTTAGAGGCTTGGCGATTATGCTCTGCTCCTCAAACATGATGACCCTATTGCCATTTTCTTTTATTTATAATATTTTTATAATGGTCATCAAACTCGGCTCAGAGCATAATCGCCAAGCCTCTAACGCCTTTCTTTAAGTAAGAAAAATAGCGTGCGCGAGAGAATGTGTTTTGTATAAATGATGATCTAGAAAAATCATGAGTATTGCGAATCCTTGAAATGCAAGGCTTTGAATAGAGTGCAAATATGCGGCGTCAAAAGATTGGAGGCATTGATTTTCTTACGAATCATTATACCTTATATAAGATCTAATTTTTTTAGAATATGTTTTAAAAAAACATGCTTTTTTTCTTACTTAAAGAAAGGGGTTAGAGGCTTGGCGATTATGCTCTGAGCCGAGTTTGATGACCCTTATAAAAATATTATAAATAAAAGAAAATGGCAACAGGGTCATCATGTCTGAGGAGCAGAGCATAATCGCCAAGCCTCGAACGCCGCGGGCAAGATCTAAAGTTTAAATGACACCAAAAGCGAGATCTAAAACTTTAGCGCAACCCCTAATACCACGTAGCTTGCTACAAGTAAATTTATTAAAAATGTTTAACAAACTAGAATTTCTTATCGCCTACCGCTACCTACGCTCAAAGCGTAAAGAAGGATTTATTTCGGTAACAGCAATTTTTTCTTTTGTCGGAATCATGATTGGCGTTGCCACCTTGATAATCGTGATGTCGGTGATGAACGGTTTTCGCTACGAATTAGTAAATCGCATTTTAGGAATCAACGCGCACCTTACAATTTACAGTCGCGCCACCGCTATCGAAAATTACGACGAAATCGTTGAAAAAATTCACAATGTTAAAGGCATAAAATATGTTAACCCAATTGTAGAAGCGCAGGCGATGTTATCTTCGCCAAGCAAGGCGGCAGGAGGCTTAATTAAAGGTATTCGCCTCGAAGATTTACAAAATAAAAGTTTAATTTCGCAAAATATTCTTGCTGGAGATATTAAAAAACTGCAAGAGCGCAGCAACGTGATAATCGGCTCTGCTGTAGCACAAAACATGCATCTAAAAATTGGCGATACATTAAAAATTATTTCGGCGCAAACAAATGATAGCCTGCTTGGCTCTATTCCGCGAGTTAAGAGCTACAACGTTGCCGGCGTGTTTGAAAGTGGAATGTATGAATATGATTCTACCACTATTTTCATGAATTTCGACATGGCGCAATTGCATTTTAAATATCCGCAACGCGCTTCGGCAATTGAAGTTTTTGTTGACGACGCCACAAAATTAGATGAGATAAAATTGCAGGTTTTTACTTTGCTAACAAACTATCCAAGCCTTTATTTTGTTGATTGGCAACAGTCTAACGCTTCTTTTATTGATGCATTAAAAGTTGAAAGAACCGTGATGTTTTTAATTCTTACTCTAATAATTTTAGTGGCTGCTTTCAATATAATTTCGAGCATGATTATGCTGGTAAAGGATAAAAATAAAAATATCGCCCTCCTTAGAACCATGGGCATGGAGAGAGGGGCGATAATGCGTATATTTTTAATTTGTGGTTCGTCAATTGGATTTGTTGGAACGATCTTTGGCTTTATAATTGGCGTGTTATTTTCGGCAAATATTAACTCGATCAAACACGCCCTAGAAAGCCTAACTGG
>Ga0209550_10000080_pt1 | contig 71941 bp, 68 predicted proteins | sample LauGreSuBDMM15SN_2_FD_187567 | JGI IMG/M metagenome (GOLD analysis project Ga0209550, IMG submission 187567) | Freshwater lake microbial communities from Lake Michigan, USA - Su13.BD.MM15.SN (SPAdes) (version 5) | ecosystem: Environmental > Aquatic > Freshwater > Lake | place: Lake Michigan... | reverse complement strand
TGGTGGACACGAAATATGAATTTGGCACCGACCAAAATGGCAAAGTCCTGATCGCAGATGAAATCCACACCCCTGATTCCAGCCGCTACTGGATCGCTTCCGGCTATGAAGCGGCGTTTGAGCGCGGCACACGCCCGCCCAGTTTTGACAAAGACGTCATCCGTTCTTGGGTCGCGGCACGATGTGATCCCTATCACGATCCCCTGCCCGAAATTCCCGCCGAGATGATCGGCGCCACCTCAGCCGTCTATGTGCAAGCTTACGAGGCGATCACAGGCCAAACCTTTGCCCCCGATCTGTCGGGCGACACGGTGCTAGACCGCGTTCGCACAGCCCTTCAGCCCTATTTCGTCTGACGGGGCCACAATGCCCCACTGCCACCTATTTGCCCAAACATCCCAAGGTCCGTTAAGGTCCGCGAAAATCTACGAAGGAACGTGAGATGATTATCAGCTGTGGTGAAGCCCTGATCGACATGTTGCCGCGCCAAAGCACTTTGGGCGAGGCGTGTTTTGCCCCCTATGCGGGGGGCGCTGTGTTCAACACGGCCATCGCCTTGGGCAGGCTGGGCGCGCCTTCGGCGTTTTTCTCAGGCATCTCAACCGATATGTTGGGCGAGATTTTGGCCGATATGCTCACCGCCTCCAAGGTTGATACGCGCTACTGCGCCCGTTCGGCCAAGCCGACCACGGTGGCATTCGTCAAACTGGTCGATGGGCAAGCGACCTATGCCTTTTACGATGAAAACACCGCCGGCCTGCTTTTGACGCAAGACCAACTTCCCCAATTACCCGCCGCGGTCAGCACGCTGTTCTTTGGCGGCATCTCGCTGGTCAACGACCCGGCCGCCACAACCTATGAAGCGTTGCAGATCCGCGAAGCGCCAGCCCGTGTGACGATGATCGACCCCAACATCCGCCTAGGCTTCATCGCGGGCAAAGAGGGGCCCTACCGTGCGCGGATAGAACGCATGATCGCACGCGCTGATATTGTGAAACTGTCGGATGAAGACCTGCATTGGCTGTCAGGCAGTGGCGATGTCGCCCAACTGGCCCGCGCTATTCTGGCGCAGGGCCCCAAGCTTGTCTTTATCACCGAAGGGGCTGCTGGCGCGCGCGCTGTCACCGCCACCCAAAACCGCTTTGTTGCGGCCCAAAAGGTGACAGTCGCCGATACTGTGGGCGCAGGCGACACATTCAATGCAGGTGCCCTTTGCGCCCTGCACGAAGCGGGCGCTTTGACCAAGGCGCGCCTATCTGCCCTAACAGACGCCGAGCTTGACGCCGCCCTCACTCTTGGCACGCGCTCTGCCGCGATAACGGTCTCGCGCGCGGGGGCCAACCCGCCTTGGCGTTCAGAACTGTGAAGGCGTTGCTGCAGCGCGTCACCCGCGCCAGTGTTACCGTTGACGGCCAGATCGTGGGCCAAATTGGCCCCGGCCTCTTGATCCTGATCTGCGCCATGCCTAACGATACCGAGGCCGAAGCTGACAAGCTGTCCGCCAAAATCGCCAAGCTGCGCATCTTCAAGGATGAGGCGGGCAAGATGAACCTATCGCTGCGCGATATGGGCGGGCAGGCCCTGATCGTCAGCCAGTTCACCCTCGCCGCAGACCTGCGTGGCAACCGCCCGGGCTTTTCCTATGCCGCCCCGCCAGATCTGGCCAAACAATTGTACGAAAGCTTCTCAGCCAAGGTCGCAGCCTTGGGCATAAATGTGCAAAACGGCATCTTCGGCGCGGATATGGATGTGGCGCTGAACAATGACGGGCCAGTGACAATCTGGATGGACACCGCAACCCTGTAGGACTGCGCCTGATCTTTCGCGGAAAGATCAAGCTTAGTTGAATGGATTTGACGTATCGCGAATGGCCGCCCCGCAATCGATCAGAGTGCTGATCGAGGCGGAGGATCCCGCCAGCGAGTAATCCTTAACCGGCGTGCCGTCGCTGGACCGCAAATGCAATGTGCGGCCTTCTGCCACTTCGATGACAAAATTCACACTGGCATCCCCCTCTGGCAGATCAAACAGCACCGAGTTTTGCGTCAGATTTGCCCCGGTCAAGGACCAAGGCGAGCGACGGTCAATCTCGACCTCTAGGTCCGCCGTGTCGCTTTCCCCAAAATCCCATTCCTCTGAGAAGAACTGCAGCCGGATGGTTTGGTCAGGAAAGACCCAGATGGCAAAGCTTTCGCCGGGTTCCGCGACTTCTGCCAAACAAGCATAGCTGCCATCGTCATAAGTGACGCCTTCAACCTGCCAGTGTTTGTAGGAATACAAAACATCCGTCCGGTCGGCCAAGGCAGGGAGGGCCTGCAGGCCCATCAAAAGGGCCAGATAAGGGGCGATACGGGATCTCATGGTTGCCTCCGTCAGGGCATGGGTTTGCCCATGAGAGTGACGGCGGATGGGCTTGCGATCAACCAAAATGTGCAAGACAGGCTCAGGAAATCCAGTCCCACGGGATAACAAAAACGGCAAGACATTGGGTGACCCTCGCCCTCTCGCCCCCGTCACTGCCCTGCACTTGGGCGACAAGCCCGCGCGTGCGGTCTTCGACCACTGCGGCCACACGTGCTGCCACACCAGCCTCTGTCATGGCCGCATCTAACACCCGCGCGATAGCGCGTTTGCGCAATTCAGGCTTTAGGATCTTGCCCACGGCCGTCTTGGGCAGGCTGGGCAGAACCTCAACATACTTTGGAATGGCCGCGCGTTCTGGGATCTGCTGGTGGCAATGCACGAGCAGGCTTTCAAGCGTAACTGTGGCCCCTGCGACCAGTTCAACATAGGCGCAGGGCACCTCGCCCGAATGGGCATCAGGCTGGCCAATGGCCCCTGCAAAGGCGACGGCGGGATGGGTCATCAACGCCTCTTCGATCACGGCGGGGTCCAGATTATGGCCACCGCGAATGATCAAATCCTTGGCTCGGCCCGTGATGAACAGATATCCGTCCGCATCCATCCGCCCCAGATCGCCAGTGCGCAGATAGTGGCCGTCGTCAAACAGATCGTCGTTGCGGGCGGCTTCCACATAAGTGCCCCCAGGCAAAACACCGGGGCTCGAGATGCAAATCTCGCCCACCTCATCCACCGCGCATTCGCGCACCCCGTCGTCATCACGCGCCAAGATGCGCACGCTGGTATAGGGAAAGGTCAACCCTACAGAGCCTGTTTTCTTCACCCCTTCGGGCGGGTTCACCGACACAAGGCAGGTGCATTCTGTCAGACCATAGCCTTCAATCACCTGAACGCCCGTGGCGCGTTCATAGCGATTGAACAGGTCTGTGGGCAGCGGAGACGAGCCTGAAAACGTGCCGCGCAGCGTATCAATCTTGGCATTGACCGGCCGCTGCATCAGGGCCGACAGGGCTGTGGGCACGCCGATCAGATAGGTGGCCTTATAGCGTTCGACCAGCTGCCACAGCGCATCAAACACCCCCTCACCGCGATACCCCTGCGGCGTCGGAAACACCGCGTGCCCGCCGGACGCTATCATCGACATCATCACCGGATAGGCCGCAAAGACATGAAACAGTGGCAAGGGGCACAAGATCACATCGGTTTCACGAAAAAGCAGGCGGTGGCCAAGCCAGCCATTATAGACCATGCCCGAAACGCGGTGCTGCGTGACCTTGGGCAAGCCCGTCGTGCCACCTGTATGAAAATAGGCGGCCACGCGGTCGGCTGGTGGATCGGCAAAGGTCAGGGTCTTGGCTTGGCGGGCCACGGCTGCGGCAAATCCCATAACATTCGCGGTATGCCGCGCGGTTGTCTTGGGGCGCATGGCCCCCGCGATCAGCGATTTGGGAAAGGGCAAATAGGGGGCCAAGTCCACCTCAAGCACCGTGGCAACTCCCGGTGCTTCAGCCACAGCCTGTGCTACCTTTTGCGCCAAATCCGTGCGGGGAAAGGGTTTGAGGGTGACGACAACCTTAGCCTTGGTTTCGCGCAACAGGGCGGCAATGTGGACAGGGTCGAGCAGGGGGTTAATCGGGCATACAATCCCCGCCACAGCCCCGGCGAGCAAGGTAACCACCGTTTCCAAAGCATTGGGCAGCACATAGGCCACCACATCCTGCGGCCCGACCCCCAAGGCGCGCAACAGGTTCGCGGCTTGGGTGACGTGATCCAATAGCCCGTCCCACGTCAGCGTCTGCGCGCGGTCTTTCGCGCCAGCGGTCAGTTGAAACGTCACCGCAGGGCGCGGGCCATGCGACTTTGCCGCGCGCGAAAGGAACTCATGCATCGTGCGGCCAATGTCACGATCGGCCCAAGGCATCTCTGCCTCGATCACCTTTACGTCTTGGCGTGTGCGAAACTGGTTCATCATCCCCCCAACCTCCCAAAAGGCGCGCCCTCTGATCCGGGGCTTGACGGAAGGATGGCGCGAAACGCAAGCTTTGCCAAGGCCGCGCCTCTGAACCTCGGGGCCAGCCCGAACCCCGAAGTATTGGGACAAAGAGCAAATGCAAAAGAACATGGTCAGCTTTAGCCCCAAATGCGACGACTGCGCGGCGCTATGCTGTGTGATGTTGCCCTTTGACGGGGGCGAGGATTTTGGCTTTGACAAGGCGGCGGGCGAGGCCTGCAAACACTTGAAGCAGCACGCCTGCGGCATCCACGCCGATCTGGCAGAGCAAGGCTTTGCGGGCTGCCAGCGTTATGACTGCTTGGGCGCGGGGCAGCGGGTGGTGCAAGAGGTCTTCGCGGGGCAAAGCTGGCGGTCAGACATCAGCTTGATCGGGCCAATGGAGCAAGCCTTTCGTGCCATGCGCCGTCTCCATGAGGATCACGCGCTTTTAGAAGCGGCGGCGCGTTTGCCCCTGACCAACGCTGAAGAAGCCCAACGTTTGACCTTGCTGACCGATCTGGATGTGACAAGCCGCCAAACACAGACCAGCCTTGCCGCTTATGAAACCGGCCCAAAGCCGCGCGCATTGCGCGGCTTTCTGGCGCAGATCAAAGCGCGTTTGCAGCCCCGTCGGTGAATTGCAATCGCGCAAGGCGGGCGTAAAGCCCCCCCTGAGCCACCAATTCGTCATGCGTGCCCATAGAAACAATGCGGCCCTCATCCAGCACCACGATCCGATCGGCGCGCTTCACCGTCGCCAAGCGGTGCGCCACGACCAAGACGGTCCGGCCTTGGGACAGTCGTTCCACCGCGCGCTGCACCAACCGCTCGCTTTCAGCATCAAGGGCAGAGGTCGCCTCGTCGAGCAGCAAGACCCGCGCATCGCGCAAGATGGCGCGGGCGATGGCGATGCGTTGGCGTTGACCGCCCGACAGCATCACACCGCGTTCGCCCAAGAAAGTGTCATAGCCCTGCGGTAGGGCGGTGATAAAGTCATGCGCGGCGGCGGCTAGGGCTGCGGCCTCCACCTCGGCATCATTCGCCTCGGGCCGACCAAAGCGGATGTTTTCGCGCGCTGATCCAGCGAAGATCACCGAATCCTGCGGCACCAGCGCGAAATGCTTGCGAAAGCAATCGCGGTTCATATCGCGCAAATCGACGCCGTCGAGCAGGATGCGCCCCGCCTCAGGGTCAAAGAAGCGCAGCAGCAGTTGAAACACTGTCGATTTGCCCGCGCCTGAAGGCCCCACAATCGCCACGGTTTCCCCGGGGGCTATGGTCAAGCTCACCCCATCTAGCGCCGCCGTATCGGGGCGGGAGGGGTAGTGGAAGCGCACATCCTCCAGCACCAACCCGCCGCGCACCGGTTTTGTGGGGGCTACAGGGGCGGCGGGGTCTTGCACGCTGTCGGTTGCTTGCAAGATTTCCACCAAACGCTCGGTGGCACCGGCCGCGCGCTGCACCTCGCTCCAAATCTCGGACAAAGCGCCGACAGCCCCTGCCACCATCACCGCATAAATCAGGAACTGCACCAATTCGCCGGGTGTCATGGCTCCGCTGCGCACATCATGAGCGCCGATCCAAAGCACGCCCACAACGCCGGCAAAGGCCAAAAACATGACCACAAATGTCATCACCGCCCGCAAGCCAATACGGTTGAGCGCCGAGGCAAAGCCCTTTTCGTTCACCGCCGAAAACTGGGCGCGTGTCACCACGACATGGGTGAAGGCCTGCACGATCTGCACCGCCGTCAACGCCTCGGACGCGACGCCCGAGGATTGGGCGATCAGGTCTTGATTGTCGCGCGACGAGGCGCGCAATTTGCGGCCCAGCACCACAATCGGGATCACCGTGGCGGGCACGATCAGCAAGACCAAAAGGGTCAGCTTGGTAGAGGTCAGCATCAGCAACACCAGCCCGCCGATCAGTGTCAGCAGATTGCGCAATGCGACCGAGATGGAGGAGCCTATGACCGACAAAATCAGCGTGGTGTCAGTGGTGATGCGGCTCAGCACCTCGCCCGTCATGATCTTTTCGAAATAGGCGGGGCTCATCCCCATGACCTTGTCGAACAAAGCGCGGCGAATGTCGGCCACGACACGTTCGCCCAGCCGAGTGACAAAGTAGTACCGCACCCCAGCACCCACGGCCATCACCGCAGCCACAGCCAGTGACGCGCTAAAATACTGGTCTAGCATGGCGGCCTTTTCCACGCCAAAACCGTCCACCACACGGCGCACCGCGATGGGCAAGATCAAACTGACCGAGGCTGTGACCACCAAAGCCACGCCCGCCGCCAAGATCATCAGCCGATAAGGCGTCAAAAAGGGGCGCAATCCCGCCAAAGCGCTGACCCTGCGCGACTTTGCCCGCTCTGCCGTGTCAACCTGTGTCATGAATTGCCCCTTGCCGTTCTTGGGGCTGCATCTATGCGCGCCAAGGGGCCTAGGCAAGGACCCCTTCCAAGGGCGGGTGATTGGTGCTTAATTCGGCCGATGAAACACTTGACCCTTCCTGACGGAACCCGCTTGGCCTATGCCGACCAAGGCCAAGGCACCCCGATCCTGTGCTTGGCGGGATTGACCCGAACTATGGCCGATTTCACCTATGCCAAGCCGCATCTTGGCGGTCGGATCATCCGGATGGACTATCGCGGACGGGGTGGGTCAAGCTGGACAGGGGCTGCCACCTATACCGTGGGCCAAGAGGCGCGAGATGCATTGGCGCTGATGGACCATTTGGGGGTGAAGCGCTTTGCGGTCTTAGGCACCTCGCGCGGTGGGTTGATTGCGATGCTGCTGGCCCATCTCGCGCCGGGCCGGCTGTTGGGCCTTTGCTTGAACGACATCGGCCCCGTGATCGAACGCGCAGGGCTAGAGCGGATCGCAACCTATATCGGGCGGAATCCTGCGGCAAAGACCTTCGCCGAATATGCCATAGCGCTGGCTCAGAACGCGCAGGGCTTTGTCGATGTGCCAGCCGCACGCTGGATGGAGGAGGCGCAAAAGCACGCCAAACCGGCAGTTGAGGGTTTGCAGATCACCTACGATCCCGCTTTGCGCGACAGTTTTATGGCCTCGATGGCAGCGCCCGCAGGCGATGCTTGGCCGCTGTTTGATGCCTGCGCGGGGTTGCCCATGGCGGTGATCAGGGGGGCAAACTCTGACCTGCTCAGTGCCGCCACCGTGGCCGAGATGGCAAGCCGCCACCCGCGTCTGATCGTGGCCAACGTGGCCGACCGCGCCCATGTGCCCTTTCTGGATGAACCCGAAAGTGTTGCAGCCTTGGTTGCGTTTCAACGGGCCCTGTCATGACCGATATCGCCATGATCACCGCCGCCGCCGCTCGCCTTGCAGGCCACGCGCGCTGCACGCCCCTGCTCAACGCGCCGCTATTGGACAAGATCGCCGGACGGCGGGTGTTTGTGAAGGCCGAGTGTTTGCAATGGACCGGCAGCTTTAAGTTTCGCGGCGCTTGGTCGGCTTTGACGGCGCTGTCCGCCCAAGATCAGCGGCGCGGTGTGATCGCCTATTCGTCCGGCAATCATGCACAAGGTGTGGCCTATGCGGCGGCCTTACTTGGGGCCCCTGCTGTGATCGTGATGCCACAAGACGCCCCCGCCGTGAAGATCGCCAACACCCGTGCCTATGGGGCCGAGGTGATCCTTTATGACCGAGCCTCCCAAGACCGCGATGCGCTTGGGGCCGATCTGGCGCAAAAGCGCGGGCTGACGCTGATCCGGCCCTATGACGAGCCTTTGGTGATTGCGGGCCAAGCCAGCGTGGGGCTGGAAATTGCTGAACAAGCAGTCGAGGCGGGGATTTCCGCGGCTGATGTGCTGGTCTGCTGTGGCGGGGGTGGATTGACAGCGGGCGTGGCGCTGGCGCTGGAAGCCAAAGCCCCCCATCTGCGCGTGCGCCCCGCCGAACCCACGGGGTTTGACGATACGGCGCGGTCGCTGGCCGCAGGCGTGGTGCAGCGCAATGCGTCGGCCAGCGGGTCAATCTGCGATGCGATTGTAACGCCTGAACCCGGCAAGATCACCTTTCCCATCCTGCAACGCCTGTGTGGGTCAGGGATGGTGGTAAGTGATGCGCAAGTGCTGCACGCCATGGCGCTGGCCTTTGCCCATCTGCGCATTGTGGTTGAGCCAGGCGGGGCTGTGGCCTTGGCTGCTGCTTTGTTTTGCGATGATCTGCCGGAAACGGTAATCTGCACCGCCTCGGGCGGCAATGTCGATGCGGCGATGTTCGGCCAAGCGCTAGCAGGAAAATCTGATCTTTTCTCAGCTTTATGACTGGCCTTATGCCCATCATGTCACCTTTAAGTGTAGTTCCCAACCATGCTCGTCTACCTGTCTGATCTGCGCCTTAGCGCCCAACTGCAAGGCCCCGTCAACGCGCCGCCCTTGGTGTTCTCCCATGCCTTGGGCACCAACCAATCGATTTGGGATGGGGTTTTGGCGCATCTGCCCAATTACCGCACGCTAACCTATGACCACCGCGGCCACGGCGGATCGGATGTGCCCGCCGCCCCCTATTCCATGGGGGCGTTGGTGCGCGATGCAGAACGGCTGATGGACCATGTGGGCATGAAAGAGGCGGTGTTCATCGGCGTCTCAATGGGGGGTATGGTGGCACAGGGGCTGGCGGTGAAGCGGCTGGATTTGGTGCGCGGCGTGGTATTGTCGAACACCGCCGCCAAGATCGGCTCTGCCGCGATGTGGGCCGAGCGGACAGCGCAAATCCGCGCTGAAGGATTAGATGCCTATGCCGACAGCGCCCTGCAACGCCAACTTGGCCCCCGCTGGCGCGATAGCCCGAATGCGGCAACGTTGCGCGGCCTGATCACCAGCACCGACCCTGAAGGTTGGGCAGGTTGTGCAGCGGCCATCGCTGGCACCGATTTTTACACCACCACCGCCAGCCTGCGCCTGCCCGCCTTGGCCATAGCAGGGTCCAACGATGGCACCACCCCGCCCGATCTGGTGCGCGAAACGGCCGAACTGATCCCCGGCTATCGCTTTCACCTTATGCAAGGCGTTGGCCATCTGCCCATGGTGGAACAGCCCGAAACCTTTGCCGCCCTGCTTAAGACATTCTTGGCCGAGATTGGCCATATCTAGGCTTGCTCTTTGCCCCAATACTCCCAGGTGAGCCGACGGCGCAGGGCAACGCCCCTTTGCGACATTTGGCGTCGCGCTTAGCCAAACCTTTAAGCTCCAGCCTTTTAGGCTGAGCAAAACGAGGAGATACCGCCATGAAGCTTAAAGATCTTGAGATTTTCGTCGTAGCCCCCCCTGCTCCGGGTTGGGGTGGGCGGTATTGGATTTTCACCAAAGTCACGACCGATGACGGCATTGTAGGTTTTGGCGAATGCTACGCCTCGACCGTGGGGCCCAAGGCGATGATCGCGGTGATCGAGGATGTGTTTGAACGCCATATGCAAGGCGAAAGCCCCGAGAATGTCGAACTGATGTATCGCCGCGTCTATTCGTCTGGTTTCACGCAGCGGCCCGATCCTACGGTGATGGGCGCGTTTTCGGGGTTAGAGATTGCCTGCTGGGACATTCTGGGCAAAGCACGCAATCGCCCCGTTTGGGCGCTTTTGGGCGGTAAGATGAACCAGCGGGTGCGGTCTTACACCTATCTTTACCCAGAACCCGGCGAAGATGCCGCCGAGTTCTGGGTCAACGCAGATATGACCGCTGAAGCCGCAGCCCGCACTGTCAAACAGGGCTTCACCGCCGTCAAATTCGATCCCGCAGGCCCCTATACCATCCGCGGTGGCCATGAACCGGCGATGAGCGATATTTCCCGCTCGGTTGAGTTCTGCAAGAAAATCCGTGAGGCCGTGGGCGACAAGGCCGATCTTTTGTTTGGCACGCATGGCCAGTTCACCACCCCTGGTGCCATCCGCTTGGGGCGTGAGTTGGAACCCTATAATCCCCTGTGGTATGAAGAGCCTATCCCGCCGGACAATATCTTGGAATTCGCCGAAGTGGCCCGCCATGTGCGCATTCCCTTGGCCACAGGCGAACGCCTGACCACCAAGACCGAGTTTGGCACCTTGCTGCGCGCCGGTGGCGTGAAAATTCTTCAACCCGCCTTGGGTCGTTTGGGTGGCATTATGGAGGCCAAGAAGCTGTCCGCCATTGCCGAGATTTTCAACGCCGAAATGGCCCCGCATCTCTATGCGGGCCCCGTGGAATGGGCGGCAAATATCCATTTGGCGGTATCGATCCCCAACTTGCTGATGGCGGAAACCATCCAGAAGGGCGGCGATTTCCATCTGGCGCTGATCAAGCACACGCTCAAGTGGGAGGACGGCTACATCCTGCCGCCTGAAGCCCCCGGATTAGGCATCGACTTTGACGAAGACCTTGCCCGCGCCCACGCTTACACCGGCACGGGTCTGCATTTGCAAATGCAAGAAGCGCCCTGCGACTATCGTCATGGCAACCGATTTGAAGGCGGCGCACCAGCCCCGTCGAAGTAAGCTTGCCCTGACCCTGCCCCGGTGGCAGGGTCACGCAAAATCGGAGGATGGCATGATAAAAGTAGCTTTGATCACGGCGGGCGGGTCTGGCATGGGCGCCGCTGCTGCCAAAAGACTGGCGGCAGATGGGTTTAAGGTTGCCATCCTGTCATCGTCTGGCAAGGGAGAGGCTTTGGCCAAGGACTTGGGCGGGATTGGCGTTACCGGTTCGAACCAAAGCAATGACGACATCAAGCGACTGGTCGATGCGACCATGGCGGCCTATGGGCGCATCGATGTCCTGGTGAACTCTGCCGGCCACGGGCCGCGCGCGCCGATTATAGAGATCACCGACGAGGATTGGCACAAGGGGATGGAGGTTTACCTTCTGCCCATCATCCGCACCACGCGGCTTGTCGCCCCGATCATGATAGAGGGCGGCGGTGGTGCTATCATCAACATCTCCACCGCTTGGGCCTTTGAACCCTCGGCGATGTTTCCGACTTCAGCCGTGTTTCGCGCCGGTTTGGCCAGCTACACAAAGATCTTCGCCGATGATTTTGCCCCAAAAAACGTGCGGATGAACAACATCCTGCCCGGCTGGATCGACAGCCTGCCCGCAACAGAAGCGCGCCGCCAATCGGTGCCGATGGGCCGCTATGGCCGCGCAGATGAAATCGCGGCCACGGTGGCGTTCCTTGCCTCGGAGGGCGGAGGATATATCACCGGCCAGAACCTGCGGGTGGACGGCGGGATCACGCGGTCTGTTTGACGCTTGGCTTAAAAGTCAAACAACTCGCCCAGCAAACTGCTCTTGCGCTTTTTCTTATAGCGGTCGTCGTCATCGTCGTCATGTGACACATAGGTCGGCTGGCGCGCAGCCTGTGTGGTCGGTGCCGTGACTGGGGCTTGGGTTTGGGCACGATCGATGATCTTGTCCAACTCACCCCTGTCCAGCCAGACGCCGCGACATTTAGGGCAATAGTCAATCTCGACCCCGCTGCGGTCGGTCATTACGAGGTTTTCACCATCAATCGGGCAAAGCATCTGAATCTCCTGCGTTGTGAGCCTGACAGATAGGAGAGCCCAGCCGCCATACAAGCGGGCGTCATTGAAGGGCGGCGGATTTGCGCTTAATCTGACGCCAAAGCCCCGCAGCACAGGATCAGCCCATGACCACGCCCTATACACCCCCGAAAGTCTGGACTTGGGATCAAGAAAATGGCGGCAAATTCGCCTCAATCAACCGGCCCATTGCGGGGGCCACGCATGACAAAGACCTGCCGCGCGGGGTTCACCCGTTTCAACTGTATTCGCTGGCCACGCCCAACGGCGTAAAGGTCACGCTGATGTTTGAAGAACTGCTCGAAGCGGGCCATGCAGCAGAGTATGACGCTTGGCTGATCACCATCGGCAAAGGTGAGCAGTTTGGGTCAGGCTTTGTCGCGGTGAACCCCAATTCCAAGATCCCTGCCCTGCTGGATATGTCAGGCCGACAGCCGCTGCGCGTGTTTGAATCCGGCTCGATCCTGATCCACTTGGCCGAAAAATTTGGTGCTTTCCTGCCCGCTTCCGGCCCGATGCGGACGCAAACGCTGAACTGGCTGATGTGGCAAATGGGCTCTGCCCCTTTCTTGGGCGGTGGCTTTGGCCATTTTTACTCTTATGCGCCGGAAAAGATTGAATATGCCATCAACCGCTACGCGATGGAGGTTAAGCGCCAGTTGGATGTGCTGGATCGCCACCTTGCCGAAAATGCGTGGATGGCAGGCGACTATTCCATCGCCGATATGGCGATTTGGCCGTGGTATGGCAATTTGGTCTTGGGGCGCAGCTATCCCGAGGCGGATAAGTTCTTGGATGTAGGCATCTACACCAACCTCAAACGCTGGGCCGACGCGATCGAGGCGCGGCCCGCCGCCAAACGCGGTCGCATTGTGAACAAGGTCTCGGGCGATCCGTCCGAGCAGATGGCCGAACGCCATTCTTCCGCCGATTTTGCGGGGCGGGTTTAGGGTGAACCCGTCTTAGACGCAGCGCTTTATAGGACAAAACTATCCGCTGTCAGGTCATAAAGCCCATTCAGAACGATCTGACAGTCGGCATTTGCGCTGCCCTCCCCATGCACCTCGATGAGGGTCGTGCCATTGGCGGTGTTAAGCTGATAGCGCACCTCTGGGCCCGTGTTTGAAAAAGCCTGCGTGCCGATGAAACGAAAGACATCATCCACGCCCCCCAAAACGGCATCGATTGCAATCAGGGTGATCAGATCAGACCCTTTTTCAAAGTCTTGGATCGTATCAAACTCTGCCCCCATGCTGTCGGAAAGGGCTGAAAAGACGAAGTGATCCGCCCCTTTGCCGCCAAACAAAGTATCGCCTTGGCCACCGCCCGTCAGCACATCAGCCCCATCCCCGCCCATCAACGTATTGGCCATATCGGTACCGATCAACGTGTCGCTATAGGCAGTGCCGACCACATCCTCAAAGCCTGTGAAGCGAAAGCGATCGCTTTGATCTTCAAAGCTGGCTGTGTTGGTGGCGAGGTTGGCTGTCACGCCTGATGGACTTACCAAGTCATCAAACCGCAGCACATCCCGCCCTGAACCGCCAAAAAGCTTGTCTTTGCCATAACCCACATAAACCGTATCTGCCCCCGGCCCCCCTTCCATGCGGTCTTTGCCCTCACCGCCGCGCAGGGTATCAGCCCCTGACCCGCCCATCATGCGGTTATTGCCCTCGCTTCCGTGCAGCACGTCATCGCCGCCAAGGCCGCGCAAAACATCATCCCCACCCGCGCCAAGGATCACATTTGCGCCGGAATTGCCGATGCCCGTCAGGTTTAACGTGCCGCTGAGGGTCAAGTTTTCTATCCCCTCTGCCAAGCGAAAACTGATGGCGGCAAAGACCGTATCCACGCCACCGGTCATGTCGCTGATCACAGTGTCAGGCCGGTCGATGTGATACTGATCATCGCCCGCGCCACCATAAATGCATCCCATGACGCGCCCACCCGTCTGGAAAAACGCGCCACGCCCATCGCCCATGAAGATGTCGCCCAAAACCAACCCACTGACCCTGACCGTATCATTTGCGTTGCCCAAGATGATGTCGCCCTGAACCGTGCCAGCGTTATAAATATTGGCCGATAGGGTGGCGCTGACATCTCCCTCGATCCGGCCAGAGTTGCGCAGCGTCAGTGTTCCCTCTGCCGCAATCGCAACGCCAAGCGTCGCGGCGTTGACGATGTTTCCTGTGTTGCTAAGGGTCAGACTGCCACCGCCCCAGACCTGGATAGCGGGGCCAACCCCAGCGGTGCTGATCAGTCCAGCATTGGCAATGGCGGCTGTCGAGGTTGCATTCAAAGTCAAAGCAAGGGCTTGGCCCGCAGAAAATCCCAAGCCCTGCAAGGTGCCGCCATTGCTGATATTGATGGAGGACGTGGGTGTTGTGGCTGCAAGGCTAAGCCCCTGTCCTCCACTGACCAAACCCGACAGATGCAGGGCAAATTGATCCGCAAAGCTGCCAGAAATTGCCGCAAGGTTGGTTGCCCCCGCCACGATGGAGCCGGTTGCGCCGATGGTCATCGATGTTGACCGCGCGTCTTTCAGCACCACGGCACTGGCGTTCAAGGAACCCAAGGCCCCGTAACACATCAGCGCAGCCGTGCCGTTGATGTCTACTGCCACCCCTGAAGCGGCTAAGATCGACCCATTGGCCGCCACAAGTCCCCATTCACCCGCTGACAGAGTTTGACTTACTTGCGTATCTGTCGTCACCAAAAAAGACGTCATGGAACACCCCATTCTCTAGCACCGCCGCCGGTGCTGACCCAAAATGAATTTTGATTAGGCCGCCTAGCAAAGCGTCAATCGAACCGCGCCCGTCACAGCACAAAACTGGCGGCTGTCAGATCGTAAAGGCCGCCCAGCACAAGCTGCATATCAGGACTGCTTGATCCGGCCAGACACAGTTCGATCAGGGTTGTGCCCCCTGCGTCGTTGCGTTGATAGCGGACACAAGCCCCACCGGCGCCAAAGGCTTGAGTGCCTATAAACCCAAAGGCATCGTCGGCCCCACCCAGCACGGCATCTAGGGCCGAGAGGTCGATCTTGTCCTGTCCTTTGTCAAACATCCGGATCGTATCAACCCCGCCCATCGGGCTATCGGTTTTGCTGGTGTAAACAAAGGTATCCGCACCAAGCCCGCCATCCATCACATCGCCCTGCGCGCCGCCGATCAAGACATCGTCACCCGCCCCGCCCGACAGCGTGTCAGCCCCGTCACCGCCCGCCAAACTATTGGCCACATCGCTGCCCGTCAGCGTGTCGGCATAGGCGGTGCCGACCAGATCTTCAAAGCGGATGAACCGAAAGCCGTCGCCTTGATCTTCAAAACTGGCTTTGCTGGTGGCGAGATTGGCTATGACGCCTGACGCAGTGGTCAATTCATCAAATCGCAGCACATCGCGCCCTGCGCCGCCGAAGAGCTTGTCTTTGCCAAGGCCCACATAAACCGTATCGTCACCGGAGCCACCTGCGATGCGGTCGCTTCCCTCACCGCCGCGCAGGGTATCGGCACCTGTGCCCCCTATCAGGCGGTTGTTTCCCTCCCCCCCGATCAGTATGTCATTGCCGGCCAAGCCCCGAATGACATCATCGCCCGTGTCGCCGTGGATCATATTCGCCCCGGCGTTCCCCATGCCTGTCAGCGGTTGGGGGCCCAGCAGCAGCAGATTTTCCAACCCCGCGGCCAGACGAAAACTGGCCGAGGCATAGACCACATCTATCCCCCCCTTCGTATCGCTGATGACAGTGTCAGACCGGTCGACGTGATAGGTATCATCGCCAAACCCACCGCAAACCATGTCCATCACACGCCCTCCGGTTAGCCAAAAGACATTGGCCCCATCGCCCAAGGTCACATTTCCCATCACCACGCCGCTGATCCGCACGATGTCCGCACAACCGCTCAGCTTGATGTCACCGTGCACGCTGCCCGAGGAGGTGATGTCGGCCACGCCGTCTTTAACCGTCACGCCCCCTTCGATCCGGCCAGAGTTGCGCAGCGTAAGATCGCCAACCACATCAATGGCACATTGTGTGGCCGAAGCGTTGAGGATGTCGCCCGTATTGGTCAGGGTCGTGCCCCCCCATTGGCCGGCCACCTTGATCGTGGCCCCCATGCCTGCGGTGCTGATCGTGCCTGTGTTGCTGATGGTCGCGGTAGAGCCTTGGTTCAGCGTCAGCGCGATTGCGTGGCCTGCGGCGAAACCCAAGCCCCGCAAAACACCGTCATTGCCGATGTTCAGGGTTGAGAAGGTCTTGGAAGCCGTAAGGTTTAGCCCCATGCCCCCACTGACTATGCCCGAAAAGTGCAGCGCAACTTGGTCCGAAAAGCTGCCCGAAATGGCCGCAAGATTGATGGACCTCGTCACAACCGAGCCAGCAGCACCTATGGTCACGCTGGTAGATCGCGCATCGTTCAACACAATGGTGCTGGCATTCAAGGCTGCTAAGACGCCGTAAGACAACAGCGTGGCCGTGGCGTTCACCTCAACCGCAGGCCCGGACGTGGCAACAATAGACCCCTGGGCCGCCACAAACCCAAACTCACCCGCCGACAAGCTTTGACCCGACTGAATGTCGGTCGTCACCCCAAAAGATGCCATGGTCCACCCCATTTTTCAGCACCCCCCCGGGCGCTGACCCAAGGGCGACTTTGGCACCAAGGCCCTAGCAAATGGTTGAGAGGCCACCGCTTGGCCCTGCGATCTTGGCACAATTTGCCTTAACTTCGCGCAATCACGGGCGCCGCCTTGGGTGGGCTCTGCCACAAGCGTCAGATCCGGCCAAATTGCGTCGGTTTATGACTTGTGCCGCCAAAGAACTCGGGCATGATTGGACCGAGCCGGAACGATGGCGTCGTTCCAAGGGGCAGCCCTTCTGCTTGCGCCAATGGCGCTTACGTCCTGCACGCCGGGACCTTTCGGGGTCCGCATGGCATGGCCCCTTGTCTGAGGTCTGTTATGACGAACCGTCCAGAACAATACCGTTTCCACCAAGGCGACCGGGTTCTGCCCTTTGCCGCGGAAGAATATGACGCCCGCTTGGCTGGCCTGCGTGAGTTGATGGAAATGCAGGGGATAGACGCCTGTGTTTTCACCTCGATGCATTCCATCGCCTACTATTCGGGCTTTCTTTACTGCTCGTTCGGGCGGCCCTATGGCTTGGTGGTCACCTCCACACAGTCAGTCACGATCAGCGCGGGCATTGACGCGGGCCAACCGTGGCGGCGTTGCCATGGGGATAACATCACCTATACCGATTGGGCGCGCGACAATTACTGGCGCGCAGTGCTGTCAGTCACGGGCGAAGGCAAAGTGATTGGCTGCGAGGCAGATCATTTGACGCTCGTGCAATCTGAAAAGCTCAACGCTTTCCTAAAGCCCAAGCGCGGGGTGGATATTTCCAAGGGCGCTATGGAACAGCGGATGATGAAATCCGCCGCCGAAATCGCCCTGATCCGGCATGGTGCGGGTGTGGCGGATGTGGGCGGCTTTGCCATCCGCGAAGCCGTCAAAGCGGGTTTGCGCGAAATTGACATCGCTATGGCTGGCCGAGATGCGATGGAGTTAGAGATTGCCAAGCGCTTCCCCGATGCCGAATACCGCGACACTTGGGTCTGGTTCCAATCGGGCATCAACACCGATGGGGCGCATAACCCCGTGACGGGGCGCAAACTGCAACGCGGGGATATTCTGTCGCTGAACACCTTCCCGATGATCTCGGGCTATTATACGGCGCTGGAACGCACGATGTTCGTGCAAGAGGCCGACCCCGCCTCACGCCGGATTTGGGATATCAACGTAGCAGCCCATGAATATGGGATGAGCTTGTTGGTGCCCGGGGCCAAATGTTCAGAAGTCACCGCCAAGCTGAACACCTTCTTTGAAGAGCATCAGGTGCTGCAATACCGCACCTTTGGCTATGGCCACTCTTTCGGGGTTCTGTCGCATTACTATGGCCGTGAAGCTGGCCTTGAACTGCGCGAAGACATCGACACTGTGCTGGAACCCGGCATGGTAATTTCGATGGAACCCATGCTGACCATTCCCGAAGGCCAACCGGGGGCGGGTGGTTACCGCGAGCATGATATCTTGATCATCACAGAAGACGGCAATGAGGATATCACCAAGTATCCTTATGGGCCGGAGTTCAACATCGTCGGCTGATCAAACAGCGCGATGCGTGACAAAGTTGGGGTTCTGATGGCCGAAAGATCATCAGAACCCTTCTTCTTTTTGCAATACCCCCCTGCCGCCGGTTGCTACGCTGGCCGCCCCGCAGAACCTGTGTTTTCACAGCAATCGCTCTATGATAATCTAGATGTAGACCAGTTGGCCCAACCACTGCAGGAGACCACGATGAAGATCGCAAAGCTCGCTTTATTGGCCGTTATGGCCTTGGCCGCCTGCAAGGCAGATGATGTCACCACCAAAATCACCAAAGACGACATCTTGGCCGCACAGTCCGGACAGACAGTGATGGTCGATTTCACCGCAACCTTCAGCATGGCAACAGAACTGGACGATCAGCAAAAGCAGGAAATCAAACAGATCCAAGCCATTGCTGAAAGCTATGTGTCAGTGGATGACTTTTCTTTAGACAAATCTGACTTCGGGGCAACGATTACGATCGAAGGCACTCTGCCCTTCGTATCGGCCGACGTCGGGTCAAGCGCGCCTTGGTATCTTGAAATTAGCCCCTATACCTCAGACCTAAGCATGATCGCTTTGCGCAACGGGTCTGATTATGACGCGTTGGAAAGCGCCATAAATGACGTCAGCTTTGCTTTGGCACCAGATCGGGCGCAGCCGATCAAGTTTGATCTGAAACTGGATGGCATGACGATGGTTTTGGTGCCCGCAGGTCAAGTCGAAGGCACGCCCGCCGTGATGGAGGCTTTCACCGAGGTGGAGCGCCTTAAAGTACTGGTGGGCGGGGGTATCTTCGATGACACGGGCGCAGTGATCATGGTGGGAAATTAACGCCGAATATCAGGTAATGGCGGGCCTTTCACGGCTGGCAAAAGCGCGCAGGGATCAAGCCGCGCAGGGCATTGCCAAGCCAAAGGCGCGTTTTGGGCAAATCTTCCGCCAATAAGACCTCTTCGCCAACGGCCATCTCGGCCCGCAGCACCCCCGGCAAAACCCCACAGGTCAAGGGCGGCGTGCGCATCCCCCGTCCTTTGTCAAAGAAGACCGTGGAGATCGTGCCCTCGCACACCTCGCCGCGCTCGTTCAGAAAGATCACTTCGTCCAGCCCCTCGGCCAAGGAAGCCCGCGCCGCGTCATAAACGCCGCGCTGTGTGGTTTTGTGTTGCAGCCAAGGGTCTGTGCTTGTCAGCCTGTCGCGTGCCAGCCCCACACGCCACTCGGTCTTTGCAGGCGGCAAAGGCGCGCGTTCCAAAGCCAGCAACCCCGCACCATCCAGCGTCATCCGCAACCGCAGCGCCTGAGCAGGCAGCCCAACCAAAAGCTCACGCAGATCGGCAGGCGCAGCCCAGCCCAAAGCCGCGGCTGACCGCGCCAATCGAGCCTGATGCAGATTTATACGGGGGCAATCAGCCCCGTCCCACAGCAGCGTTTCGATCAGCTTTAGCCCCGGCGCAGTAGCCCCGTCACGTAACGCGCTTTCCAATGCGCTTCCTCCCATTCGCCCTCACAGGTCGAATCCTGCACCACCCCGCCACCGACGTTTAGCACGATCCCCCCGTCTGCGCCCAAAGTCAGCGTGCGGATCGCGACAGAAAAGCAGCTTTCCCCGTCAGGGGCCATCCAGCCTATGGCGCCGCAATAGGCCCCGCGCGGCATGGGTTCCACCTGACGGATGATTTCCATCGCGCGGATCTTGGGGGCGCCGGTAATTGACCCGCAGGGAAACAGCGCCTCGATCAGGCCCGTCATGGACGGCGGCTCGACCAGATCGCCCACCACCCGACTGATCATCTGGTGCAAGGTGGCATAACTTTCTACCGCAAAAAGCGCTGGCACCTTGACCGAGCCCACCTTTGCGATGCGCGAAATGTCATTGCGCAGCAGATCGACGATCATCAGGTTTTCGGCCCGCCCCTTTTCTGATCCACGCAGATCTTCGGCCAATTCCGCATCGCGCACGGGGTCTGGGTCGCGCGGGGCGGTGCCCTTCATCGGACGGCTTTCAATGCGCCCAGCAGCATCTGTGCGCACAAATAACTCGGGCGAGCGTGAGATCAGCACAGGCACATCCGCTCCCGCACCTTCAGCCCCCAAATCAACAAAGGCCCCATAGCCCACCGATTGCCGCGCCCGCAGCGCGCCGTATAGGCCAAGGGCAGTGCCCGAGCACAAACGGCTTTGCATCGGGAAGGTCAGGTTGATTTGATAGCAATCCCCCGCCGCGATATAGGCTTTGACCTGATCAAACGCTTCAGCATAAGCCGCTTGCGAGATCATGGGTTCAGCCGGATCAAGGCTCACGCCCGCCCGCCCTTCGACCGCCGCCTGTTCCAGAACAGAGGCAGCGTCTTGTGGCTGCTCATAAATCCCAAAGCACACCAACGGCCCCGCCGCCTTGGGCATCAGCCCCGCTAGACGCGGCTCCTTGGCATAGCCCGCCTCATAGGCCATCCAGCCCGCCACCCAGTGCCCCTGTGCCCGCGCGGCATCCAGATCGGCCAAGGCCTGCGCCACAGCCCCCGCCTCCCAAGCCACAACCGTGCCCAGCGCGCCCTCAAACAAAGCCGCCTGCCCCTTTGGGCCATGTTCCACCAAGATCATGCTGGCCCCCTTTCCACATCCCAGACCTAGTGCCGCAAAGCGCCGCCCGCCACCCGCCATCCGCCGCCTTTTGCTGCTAAAAGCGACATAAGCGGCCCGATGAGCTGCCAACTGCGCCGGAAAACCCGCGAACTTTGTCATTCAGCGCTGGACAGAGCGCAAAATCAGCGGTTCTCTGGCAGAAGCCGCGCGTGACGCGTCGGTAAATCTAAAAAACGACCAACAGGGAACCAGGAGGGTAGTCATGGCGGATAAGTCCAATGACAAAGAACACAGCGAGGATCTGAAGATCCTGCACGGCATGGGCTATGCCCAAGAGCTGTCGCGCTCGATGTCAAAATTTTCGAACTTTGCGATTTCATTCTCGATCATCTGCATTCTGTCCGGCGGCATCAACTCTTTCGCGCAGGCGATTGCATCGGTTGGCGGTGCTGGCGCAGGTATTGGCTGGATCGTGGGCTGCGTGTTGTCGGGGATGTTCGCCCTGTCGATGGCGCAGGTCGCTTCGGCTTTCCCGACAGCGGGCGGGCTGTATCACTGGGGCTCCATTCTGGGGAACCGGTTCTGGGGCTGGCTAACGGCTTGGCTTAACCTTTTGGGCCTGATCACGGTTCTGGGTGCCATCAACATCGGCACGGCCTATTTCTTTGCCGGCACCTTTGGCGGCATGTTTGGCTTTACCGGCACGGATATGCAGGTTGTGGTCTTTGTGGCTGCGATCACGATCGTGCAGGCTATTTTCAACCATGTCGGCATCAAGGCGACAACTTTCCTGACCGATATCTCAGGCTGGCTCATCTTTGCCACCACAGCGGTATTGGTTCTGGCCTGCCTATTCTATGCACCCGCCATCGACATCTCGCGTCTTTGGACCTTCACAAACTACTCGGGCGAGGCGGGCGGCAACGTGTTCCCGCAATCGGGCAACATGAGCTATCTGTTCTTGCTGTGCCTTTTGCTACCGGTCTATACAATCACGGGTTATGACGCTTCGGCCCATACATCCGAAGAAACCAAGAACGCAGCCCATTCGGTGCCAAGGGGCATCGTCAACGCGGTGATCTGGTCGTCGCTGGTCGGTTGGGTCATGATCTGCGCCATCACGCTGGCTATTCCCGATTTGGGCGTCGCTGCTGGTCAAGGCTGGGGAATGTTCTTCGCCACCATGGACGCGGTTTTGCCTGCGGGGCTGAAGAACGTGATCTATCTGGGCATCTTGATCGCCCAGTTGATTTGCGGTCTTGCCACGGTCACCTCGGCCTCGCGGATGCTGTTTGCCTTCGCGCGTGACGACGGGATGCCGCTGGGTTCCAAGGCGCTGGCGACCGTTTCTGCAAAATACCGCACGCCGGTCAATGCAATTTGGACAGCTACGGTGCTGTGCATCCTTTACGTGATCCTTGCGCTGAGCATCAAACTGGATGGCACGTCGATCTATGTGATCGTTGTGAACTCGACCTTGGTGTTCTTGTTCTTGTCCTTCACCGTGCCATTGGTGGCGGGCATGATCGCCTTTGGCGGGCCGAAATGGCCACAGCCCGGTCCTTGGGCCATGTCTGCGGGCGTTTATAAACTGGTGACTGTTTTGTCGGTCATCGGGATGGCTGTGATCTTGTTCATCGCTATCGCCCCCCCGAACGAGCGTGTGCTTTACGTCGTGGCAGGGTTCATCGCCTTGGCGCTGATCCTGTGGGTGGTGGTTGAAAATCGCCGCTTTGAAGGCCCGCCGACAGGCGAGCGTATTGCCGCGCGCAAAGCAGCCATCGCTGCGGCTGAACGCGCCGTGGGCGAAAAGGGCTAAGCAGACCCAAAATCCAAAATCAGGGCCGGGGGGCAACCCTCGGCCCTTTTCCATTTCGCCCCCCGCCGCCTCTTCAAACGTGCCCAAATATCCCGCGGGAGGTCCGGAGGGCTGCGCAAGCCCTCCGGTGTCATCAAGTGCCCCGTTTGGAATCCTCTTGCGCCCCCGCAGGGCATGGCTATAACCCGGCAAGTTTTGCCGTAAGGGGGCCGCCATGCCAAAAAGAACCGATATCAAATCCATCATGATCATCGGCGCGGGCCCCATCGTCATTGGCCAAGCCTGTGAGTTTGACTACTCTGGCGCGCAGGCCTGCAAAGCGCTGCGCGAAGAAGGGTATCGGGTGATCTTGGTCAACTCGAACCCCGCCACGATCATGACCGATCCGGGGCTGGCCGATGCCACCTATATCGAACCGATCACGCCCGAAGTTGTGGCCAAGATCATTGAAAAAGAGCGCCCCGATGCCCTGCTGCCCACGATGGGCGGGCAAACGGGCTTGAACACAGCGCTGGCTTTGGCTGATCTGGGCGTGCTGGCCAAGTTCAATGTCGAACTGATCGGGGCCAAGCGCGAAGCCATTGAAATGGCCGAAGACCGCAAGTTGTTTCGCGAAGCGATGGACCGGATCGGCCTTGAAAACCCCAAAGCCACGATCATCGCAGCCCCCAAACTCGCCTCGGGCAAATATGACATATCCGCCGGCGTGGCCGAGGCGATTGCAGCACTGGATTACGTTGGCCTGCCCGCCATCATCCGCCCCGCCTTTACCTTGGGCGGCACGGGCGGCGGTGTGGCTTACAACCGCGACGATTACGCCGCCATCGTGCGCTCTGGCCTGGAAGCCTCGCCCATGGCGCAGGTTTTGGTCGACGAATCCCTGCTGGGCTGGAAAGAGTTCGAGATGGAGGTGGTGCGCGACAAAGCCGACAACGCCATCATCGTTTGCGCCATCGAAAACATTGATCCGATGGGCGTGCACACCGGCGACAGCATCACCGTAGCCCCGGCCCTGACGCTGACCGACAAAGAATACCAGATTATGCGGAACGGCTCTATCGCCGTGCTGCGCGAAATTGGCGTGGAAACCGGCGGATCGAACGTGCAATGGGCGATCAACCCTGCCGATGGCCGCATGGTCGTGATCGAGATGAACCCGCGCGTGTCGCGCTCATCTGCCCTTGCCTCTAAGGCCACGGGCTTCCCGATTGCGAAGATCGCCGCGAAACTGGCCGTGGGATATACGCTGGACGAGTTGGATAACGACATCACCAAGGTGACCCCCGCCTCGTTTGAACCGTCGATTGACTATGTGGTCACCAAAATCCCGCGCTTTGCCTTTGAAAAATTCCCCGGCGCCGTCCCCAATCTGACCACCGCGATGAAATCGGTGGGCGAAGTTATGGCGATTGGCCGCACCATTCACGAATCCATGCAAAAGGCGCTCGCCAGCCTAGAGACGGGCCTGTCTGGCTTTGACGAAATAGCCATCCCCGGTGCACCGGACCGTGTGGCCATCACCAAGGCCCTGTCCGAAGCCACCCCCGACCGTTTGCGCAACATCGCCCAAGCCATGCGCCACGGCCTGACGAATGACGAGATCAACGCCATCACCTCTTTCGACCCGTGGTTCCTTGCCCGGATCCGCGAGATTATGGACGTTGAAGCGGAAGTAACCAAATCTGGCCTGCCCGTCACCGCGGACGGCATTCGCAAGCTGAAGATGATGGGCTTTACCGATGCACGCCTTGCCAAACTGACCGGCCGTGACGAAGCGCAAGTCCGCCGTGCCCGCCGCAATCTGGGCGTCAACGCCGTCTTCAAGCGGATCGACACCTGTGCCGCCGAGTTCGAAGCGCAAACGCCTTATATGTATTCCACCTACGAATCCCCCGCGATGGGCGATGTGGAATGCGAAGCGCGTCCGTCCAACGCCAAAAAGGTTGTCATACTTGGCGGTGGCCCGAACCGTATTGGCCAAGGGATCGAGTTTGACTATTGCTGCTGCCACGCCTGCTATGCGCTGACGGCTGCGGGCTATGAAACCATCATGGTCAACTGCAACCCCGAAACCGTGTCGACCGATTATGACACCTCTGACCGGTTGTATTTCGAACCGCTGACGCTGGAACATGTTCTGGAAATTCTGCGGGTCGAACAGGAAAACGGCACGCTGCACGGGGTGATCGTGCAATTCGGCGGCCAAACGCCCTTGAAGCTGGCCCAAGCGCTGGCCAACGAAGGTATCCCAATCTTGGGCACCACGCCCGATGCGATTGATCTGGCCGAAGACCGCGAACGCTTTCAGCAACTGCTGCACAAGCTGGGCCTGAAACAGCCGCACAACGGCACCGCCCGTTCGCGGGATGAGGCGTTTGCCGTGGCCAAGGATGTGGGCTACCCCCTTGTTATCCGCCCCTCGTTCGTTTTGGGCGGGCGCGCGATGGAGATCATTCGCGACGATGCGCAGTTGGAACGCTATATCGCGACCGCTGTGCAAGTTTCAGGCTCTAGCCCCGTGCTGCTGGACAGCTACCTGTCGGGCGCGATTGAGGTGGATGTGGATGCGCTGTGTGACGGGCAAGCCGTGCACGTTGCGGGCATTATGGAGCATATCGAAGAAGCCGGCGTGCATTCGGGCGACTCGGCCTGCTGCTTGCCGCCCCATTCGCTGTCTGCGGCCACTGTAGAAGAGCTGAAAAAGCAAACCGTGCAAATGGCCTTGGCGCTGAATGTCGTGGGCCTGATGAACGTGCAGTTCGCCATCAAAGACGGCGTGATTTATGTGCTAGAGGTCAACCCCCGCGCCAGCCGCACCGTGCCTTTCGTCGCCAAAGCCACCGATTCGGCGATTGCCTCGATTGCCGCGCGCCTGATGGCGGGTGAAAAGCTGTCAGCCTTTCCGATGCGCGCCCCCTATCCCGAAGGTGTCGGCCCCGACAGCCCCCTGCCCTTGGCAGACCCGTTGACGCTGGCCGACCCGAAAACCCCGTGGTTCAGCGTGAAAGAGGCGGTTCTACCCTTTGCCCGCTTCCCCGGTGTTGACCCTGTTTTGGGGCCAGAGATGCGCTCGACCGGTGAAGTCATGGGCTGGGACCGCACCTTTGCGCTGGCCTTCCTGAAAGCCCAGATGGGCGCGGGCGTGATCCTGCCCGACACAGGCCGCGCCTTTGTGTCGATCAAGGATATGGACAAGACCCCCGCCTTCGCCGCCGCAATGCACGATCTGACCGCCCAAGGGTTCGAGATTGTGGCGACCAAAGGCACTGCAGCCTGGCTGACCATCCAAGGGGTGAAATCGACACCCGTGGCCAAAGTGTACGAGGGCCGGCCCAACATCGTCGACCGCCTGAAGAACGACGAAATCGCCTTGGTGATGAACACCACAGCGGGCACCCAAGCCATCAGCGATAGCCGCGATATTCGCCGCGTGGCGCTGATGGACAAGATCCCCTACTTCACCACAGCCGCCGCCAGCATCGCCGCTGTCGCCGCGATGCGCGCACGGGGTGAGGGGTATGGGGTGCGGACGTTGCAGGGGTAAGGGGAAGGGCCAAGATTGCCTTCCAAGGAATAAACGAGCCTTTCCTGTTTCAAATTGAAAGATCGATCGCCGAAACGCCCAAAGCGTTCCGGCTTGTGTCTCGTCGCGCCCCCTACCCAAGCCCCCTCCCCCGCCCTATATTCCCTGAAAACTCATAGGAGGACGCGATGTTTCTGATTGATCGCCGCAAGATGACCATGGTCGCGCATGACAAGGCCCTGCCGGGTCGATCCACCCCGCTGCCTACGGCAGAGCGGCACTTTCTGTCGGGGATCGCGCTGAAATCGCCCGTTCCTGATGGCTTTGAACAGGCCATGTTTGGCATGGGCTGCTTTTGGGGGGTCGAGCGTAAGTTCTACAACCTGCGCGGCGTGTGGCTGACCATGACGGGCTATGCGGCTGGCTTTACGCCCAACCCGACCTATCCTGAAACCTGCACCCAAATGACCGGCCATAACGAGGTGGTTCGGGTGATCTTTGATCCGGCAGTGATCAGCTATGAAGCCCTGCTCAAGACCTTTTGGGAGGGGCACGACCCGACCCAAGGGATGCGGCAGGGCAATGATGTGGGGTCAACCTACCGCTCTGGCATCTATACCTATTCGCCCGAACAAGAGACGGCAGCTGTGGCCAGCAAAATGGCCTACCAAGGCGCGCTTGCGGCAAAGGGCTACGGGGCCATCACCACCGAAATCATGCCCGCACCGGTGTTTTACTATGCCGAGGATTACCATCAGCAATATCTTGAGAAAAACCCCAACGGCTACTGCGGTGTGGGTGGCACGGGGGTCAGTTGCCCCATCGGCCTTAAGGTGCAAGCTTAAGGCCCAGCGCACAAGAACTTGACGCTGTGGGCTTCACGGCCTATCGCCCGCACAGCACCTGCAGCACAAAGGCTTGGACCATGCCCACATTCACCGCCCTCACCTCTCTTGTTGGAGAGGATGCAGCCACCGCCTTGGCCGATGCGATTGAAAAGCTGGTCCCCGAACCCACGGGCGTTGGGGTGTTTGAAATCGAAGACGACTCGGGCCTGTGGGAAGTGGGCGCCTATTTCGTCGAGCCACCCGATCTCGTGATGCTAGAAGTGCTGGCCTTGGCCTTTAGCGCCAAGCCTTTTGCCGTGTCAGAACTGCCCGAGGTGGACTGGGTCGCCAAGGTAAAGCGCGAACTTTCCCCCGTCGAAGCGGGCCGCTTTTATGTCTATGGCAGTCATGACGCGGATCTGGTGCCTGCCGTTCTGGCGCAAGGTAACCGCGTGGCCCTGCTGATCGAGGCGACCGTGGCCTTTGGCACGGGCCACCACGGCACAACGCTGGGCTGTTTGCGCGCATGGGACAGGCTTTATGATGCGGGATTGCGCCCAGCCAAGGTCGCAGACATTGGCTGCGGCACGGCGGTGTTGGCGATGGCTGCGGCGGCCGTATTGCCTGACGCGCTAATCATCGCGTCTGACATTGATCAGGTTGCGGTGGATGTGGCCGAGGCAAATGTGGCGGTGAATGGCTTGACGGGCCGCATCACCTGCCTAGAGGCGGCAGGTTTTGCCCATCCGCAGATCAAAGCGGCAGCGCCCTTTGATCTGATCTTCGCCAATATCTTGAAAGGCCCGCTGATCGAACTGGCCCCCGCCATGGCGCAAAACTGCGCGCCCAAAGGCTTGGTGATCTTGTCAGGGTTGTTGGTGGTGCAGGCCGAGGCGATTACCGCGGCCTATGTCACCGCAGGCTTCACGCCCGTCTCGCGTGAGGATTTGGGCGAATGGTCGGCCTTGATCTTGCAGCGCGTTTAAAACAAAAGGCCGCTGCAACGCGCAGCGGCCAAACGTCTGGCGCAAAATGACGGGCTTAGCGGCCGATCAGATCAATGTCACCACGGCACAGGCCGATATCGTCAAGCTCACGATTGGTCAGGCGGTTCAACGACTTGCGGGTGATGCGGGCCGAGTTCCAAGCCTGCACGCCTTGCACCACAACGCCCACAGACTGAACGAAACGGTATAGGGTAACGGCGCCAAAGGGCGCGACGGAAGATGTCTCAAAGCTGGACATTGCGGGAGTCCTTTCCAAACTGCACAACGAAGAAGCGGCATTCCGCTTCCGATGGTTGGGAAATAGTCTTGCTGCACCTGCAAAGCAACCCAAGCCCACGCAAGGCCGACTTGCACGGGGCGCATGGCTGGCCATCAAACCTTTTCCTTGTTTTTATTAAATAAATTTTGCGAAATGACCCCGCTTGTCGCCCTTTCTTGCCAAAATGCCGCTTTCTGCATCTGCACAGTCTTCCCAAGTTTTTGCGAAAGCGCTTGGCGGATGTTCTCTGTTCGTGCTAGGGCTGTTCCACCAAGAACAAGGGGAAAAACATGCGGGTTCTGGGGATTGATCCGGGCTTGCGGAACCTCGGGTGGGGTGTGATTGACGTTGTGGGGGCGAAAATCACCCATGTCGCCAATGGCATCTGCCATTCTGACGCCGATGATGGTGCCCTTGCCCAACGCCTTGTGTCGCTGCACAGCCAATTGACCGACGTCGTGCGCACCTATGCCCCCGATGCGGCAGCGGTAGAGCATACGTTTGTCAACAAAGACGCTGTGGCCACGCTGAAACTGGGGCAAGCGCGCGGCATTGCCTTGCTGGTGCCCGCGCAAGCAGGGCTGGTGATTGGCGAATATGCCCCAAACGCGGTGAAAAAGGCCGTGGTCGGCGTGGGCCATGCCGCCAAGGCGCAGGTTGATCATATGGTGCGCTTGCAACTGCCCGGTGTGGTGATTGCTGGCCCCGATGCCGCCGATGCACTGGCCATTGCCATTTGCCACGCGCATCATCTGCAAAGCGCGGGGCGGCTAGAGGCTGCTGTAAGAAGGGCTGCGGAATGATTGGCAAATTGTCAGGCGTGGTCGATTGGAAGGGCAGCGATCAGGTGCTGCTCGATGTGCGTGGTGTGGGCTATATCATCCATGTCAACGACCGCACCTTGGCCAGCCTGCCCCCTGCGGGAGAGGCGGCATCACTTTACACCGACCTGATGGTGCGCGAAGACCTGTTGCAACTGTTCGGTTTTCTGACGCTGTTTGACCGTGAATGGCATCGGTTATTGATGACGGTGCAAGGGGTTGGGGCGAAAGCCTCGATGGCGATGCTGGGCGCCTTGGGGGCCGAAGGTGTGGCGCGCGCCATTGCTTTGGGCGATGCACGCTCGATCCAGTCTGCCCCCGGGGTGGGGCCGAAACTGGCGCAGCGTGTGATACTAGAGCTGAAATCCAAAGCGCCCGCCATGATGGCCTTGGGCGGCACAATGCCAGCCGCCAGCGTGGTGGAACCGTTTGAAGCCGCAGAGCCCGTGCCGCCCAAACGCCGCTCCACCACCACCCCACCCCCCATATCAAACCGCGCGGCCTTTGCAGCGGATGCGCTGTCCGCCTTGGTCAATCTGGGCTATGCGCAAGGCGATGCGGCACAGGCTGTCATGACGATCTCGGCTGAAAACCCCGATGCCGACACCGCCACCCTAATCCGCGCCGCCCTGAAACTGTTGGCCCCGAAGTAAATGGACCCGCAGCGCCCCCTTAGCCCGCAAGAGCAACCGCAAGACCTTGACCGCGCCCTGCGGCCCCAGACGCTGGATGACTTTGTTGGCCAAGCCGAGGCTCGCGCCAACCTGCGTGTCTTTATCCAATCGGCCAAAACGCGGGGCGAGGCGATGGATCACACGCTGTTCCACGGGCCCCCCGGCTTGGGCAAAACCACGCTGGCCCAGATTATGGCGCGGGAATTGGGTGTGGGGTTTCGCATGACCTCTGGCCCTGTTTTGGCCAAACCGGGCGATCTGGCGGCGATCTTGACCAACCTTGAACCCAAGGACGTGCTGTTTATCGATGAAATCCACCGCCTGTCGCCTGTGGTGGAAGAAGTGCTTTATCCCGCTCTTGAAGATTTCGCCCTTGATCTGGTGATTGGCGAAGGCCCTGCTGCGCGCACCGTGCGCATCGAATTGCAGCCCTTTACGCTGGTGGGGGCCACCACCCGCCTTGGTCTGCTGACCACCCCACTGCGCGACCGCTTTGGCATTCCAACGCGGCTGGAGTTCTATACCGAAGACGAGCTTGACCTGATCGTCACCCGTGGGGCGCGCCTGTTGGGCGTGTCCTCTGACCCCGAAGGTACGCGCGAAATTGCCCGCCGTGCGCGGGGCACACCGCGCATCGCAGGCCGTCTGCTGCGCCGAGTGGTCGATTTTGTCACGGTCGAAGGCGATGGCCGCTTGACCCAAGCGATAGCTGACCGCGCCCTGACGCGGCTTGGCGTCGATTATCTGGGGCTTGATGGCAACGACAGGCGCTATCTGACGCTTTTGGCAGAACACTACGGTGGCGGCCCTGTGGGCGTGGAAACCATCGCCGCCGCCCTGTCTGAGGCGCGCGATGCGATTGAAGAAGTGATTGAACCCTTCTTGCTGCAACAGGGCCTGATCCTGCGCACTCCACGCGGGCGAATGCTGGGGCAAAAGGCGTGGCGGCACTTGGGTCTAGATGCCCCGCGCCTGCCCGGCCAATCAGACCTGTTCGAAGGTTAAGCCTTCACCCCATCGGCCGCGGCCGCTTTGCTCGCCAAGGATGCCACAACCAACAACAGCAAGGCCACAGCACCATAGGTGAAGCGAAAGCCCACGTGCTGGGCCACATAGCCAATCACCGAAGGGGCCAAAAGGTAGCCCGTATAGCCAAGCATCGTCGTGGTGGCGATGCCAGACCCCGGCGGTAACCCCGGATAATTGCCCGCCGCTGAGAACATGATAGGCACCATATTGGCCACACCAATGCCCGCAATGGCAAAGCCCAGAATGGCCAATTCGCTGCTGGGCGAGAGCGCGGCCACGATCAACCCCACAGCCCCGAAAATCCCCGAAACCCGCAGCGTTTGCACAGCCCCAAAGCGGTTGCGCACCGCATCGCCCATAAAGCGCACAATCGCCATAGCACCCGAGAACAGGCCAAAGGCCAACCCTTGCTGCGTCAGATCAGCGCCCAGTTCCTCTTTGACATAAACCGCCGCCCAATCCAGCACCGCACCCTCTGGAACCATGGAAAACAGCGCCATAGCGCCCAGCACATAAAGGATCATCACGCGTGGGAACATGCGCGCCTTGGTCTTTACAGTCGCCTCTTCTTGGGGAGGGTCGTTCACGATAAAGCGGCAGGCCACGGCCAAAGTCACGGCGCAAATCAGAGCCACGCCCAGCGCTTGTTTGTCATAGCCAAAACTGGCAATCGCCTGCCCGCCGAAAGCGCCCCCGATAAAGCCGCCCAAGCTCCAAAACCCATGCGAGGATGACATGATGGCGCGGCCCATGTGGCGTTCCACCGCCACGGCATTGGCGTTCATCGCCACATCCATGCAGCCGCCAAAGGCGCCGAACAGGAATAGGAACGGCACGGCCAACCAAGGCGAGGGCGACAGGATCATCAGCGGAAACATTGGGATAAAGCAGGTGGCAAAGAAAATCACCATCCGGCGCGACCCGTGGCGAGCGATAAGTTTGCCCGCGAAGATCATCGCTGAAACAGCGCCCAGTCCGATCATCACGATCAAGACCCCCATGACGCCCGATTTCAGTCCGTGCCGTTCCATCATCTGAGGGATCTGCGGGGCCCATGCGCCCATGTTGAACCCGTTGATGAAGAACAAAGCTGCTACGGCCCAGCGGCCCCAGATCGCGTGTTTGGTCAAGTCTCGCTCCGCTTCGGATGGAATGGGGGTGGGCTTTGCGCCCACCTTAGCCTAGCGCGTCATTGCAGCGTTTGCAGGTGCCGGGATGTTTGTGCGTGCCGACATCGGGCAGCACTTTCCAGCAGCGTTCGCATTTGTGGCCAAGGGCCTTTTCAAACACCACACCTACACCGGGCACTTCGGGCAAACGAAACGCCTCGGCCGGTTCGGGATCGGCAGTCAGGCTTAGGCCAGATGTGATGCACAGATCGGCAAAATCAACTGACCGCAGTTCTGCCAGAATGGCCGTGTCAGCCACATGCACCACGGGGGCGGCTTCTAGGCTGGCACCGATCACCTTGGCGGTGCGCTGCACCTCTAGCGCGCCAGTCACCACACGCCGCGCGGTGCGGATGCCCTCCCACTTGATCGACAGCGCAGGGTTGAGCCACGCTTTGGGCGTTTCGGGGAAGTCTTGCAGGTGCAGGCTGCTGTCGTCGCCGGGGTAACGGCACAGCCAGACCTCTTCCATGGTAAAGACCAAGATCGGAGCTAGCCATGTGGTCAAGCGGTGGAACAGAATATCCAGCACGGTGCGGGCCGAGCGGCGGGTTAGGCTGGAAGGCGCATCGCAATACAGCGCATCTTTGCGGATGTCGAAATACACCGCCGACAGATCGGTCGTGGCAAAGGTGAACAGCTTTTGGAACACGCCTTGGAAGTCGTATTTGCCAAAGCCCTCGCGCACTTCCGTATCCAGTTCGGCCAAGCGGTGCAGCACCCACTGTTCCAGTTCGGGCATATCGGCGGCATCGACCCGCTCCGCTTCCGAGAAGTCTTTCAGGTTGCCCAGCAAAAACCGCATCGTGTTGCGCAAGCGGCGGTAGCTGTCGGCGACCCCTTTCAGGATTTCTTTGCCAATGCGCAAATCCAGCGTGTAATCGGCCTGAGCGACCCATAGGCGCAGGATATCCGCGCCATATTCGTCGATCACAGCTTGCGGGGCGACGGTATTGCCCAAGGACTTGGACATTTTCATGCCCTTTTCGTCCAGCGTGAAGCCGTGGGTTAGCACGCCACGATAAGGCGCGCGGCCCTTGGTGCCGCAGGCTTGCAACAGCGAGGAATGGAACCAGCCACGGTGCTGGTCGGTGCCCTCTAAATACAGGTCAGCAATGCCATCGCTGCTGCCATCCTCACGGTCGCGCAGCACAAAGGCGTGGGTGGAGCCGGAATCGAACCACACATCCAGCACGTCAAAGATTTGGGTATAGGCGGCAGGGTCAACGATGCCGTGCAGGATTTGGTCTTTGAAGCCATCCTTATACCAAACATCGGCCCCATCCGCCTCAAACGCCGCACGTACGCGGGCGTTCACCTCGGCGTTGCGCAGAAGGAAGTCGTCGTCTGTGGGCTTAGCACCGACCTTGGTAAAGCAGGTCAAAGGCACGCCCCAAGCGCGTTGGCGCGACAATACCCAATCGGGCCGTGCTTCGATCATCGCGTGCAGGCGGTTGCGGCCAGAAGGCGGCGTCCATGTCACCAGTTGGTTGATGGAATTAAGCGCGCGTTTGCGGATTGTATCGCCGTAAGTTGACAGGCCATCTTCTAAGCTTTTGTCGATGGCCACAAACCACTGCGGGGTGTTGCGGTAGATCAGCGGCGCTTTAGAGCGCCACGAATGCGGGTAGGAATGCTTGAGCTTGCCCTTGGCAAACAAAGTGCCCGTAGCCGCCAGCGCCTTGATATTGCTGACGTTGGCGGGGCCTTCTTTGCCTTCCGGCGTAAGGATCGCTTGGCCCCCGAACAAGGGCAGGTTGGCGCGGTAAGACCCGTCAGCCTCGACGTTATAGGTCATGGGCAAGCCGAACTTGACGCCCATCTGATAGTCGTCATCGCCGTGGGAGGGGGCTGTGTGCACAAACCCTGTGCCCGCATCATCGGTCACATGGTCGCCGGGCAGAAGGGGAACTCGATAGTCCCACTCGGCCTTACCACCTTCGATGCCTGCGTAGGGATGCTCTAAAGTATCAATCTGTCTAGGATCAACAAGACGTTCGCGAACTGCGACAACTTTCGCTGCCTTGAAGACCTCTTCAGCGCGCGAGTCCGCGATTACAATTCTTTCGCCAAGTTGAGCGAGACTGCCTTCATTTGTCTCCGTAATGCGGAATAGACTGTAAGGGATCGTGGGACTGTAAGCCACCGCACGGTTCTGAGGGATCGTCCAAGGAGTTGTTGTCCAGATCAAGACCGATGCTCCGGTCAAGAACTCAATCTCCTCGCTTCCAACTGCGTTGGTGCCAACTACTGGAAACCGCACCCAGATCGTGTGGCTGGTCAGGTCGTGATATTCCACCTCGGCTTCAGCCAAAGCGGTCTTTTCCACGGGCGACCACATCACGGGCTTTGAGCCCTGATACAGGCTGCCGTTCATCAAGAACTTCATGAACTCGTCCGCGATCACCGCTTCGGCATGGTAGTTCATCGTCAGATAGGGGTCGTCCCAATTGCCCGTGATGCCAAGGCGCTTGAATTCGGCACGTTGCACATCAATCCAGCCTTCGGCGAAGCGGCGGCATTCTTGGCGGAAATCGACGATATTCACATCGTCTTTGTTCAAGCCCTTGGCGCGGTATTGCTCTTCGATCTTCCATTCAATTGGCAGGCCGTGGCAATCCCAACCGGGCACATAGCGCGCATCTTTGCCCATCATCTGCTGGCTGCGCACCACCATGTCTTTCAAAACTTTGTTCAGCGCATGGCCGATGTGCAAGTGGCCATTGGCATAGGGCGGGCCATCGTGCAGCGTGAAATCGGCACGCCCCGCCTTGCCGCGCAGGCGGTTATACACACCAATCCGCTCCCACCGCGCCAGCCAATCGGGTTCGCGCTGGGGCAGGCCTGCGCGCATGGGAAAATCGGTTTCAGGCAGGAAAACACTGTCGCGGTAGTCGGGGGTCGGCGTGTCAGCGCACATCGGGGCAGTCCTTGCAGGAGAATTGGGCAGGGGAATTTAGGGCGGCGGCAAAGCGCCAAGGTCCCGGCGTCTGTCCTCAGAACGCCGGGCCGATAATTCGGGCGATGATCACGCATATCAAGCTCATGCGCGCCTTATAGAAAAGGGCGCGGCTTGGGTAAAGGGGAAGTGCATCAGTCTTGCGTCAAAAGACCAAGCTGATCCAGCACCCAAACGCCCAGCGCTTGCACCATGTCATCGCGTCCCGACAGAGGGCCTGGGCGATACAGGGCCGAGGCCAGTGCCTTTTGCTGCTTTTCCAAAATCCCAACATCCTCGCGCCCCACCCGTTCCCAACGGTCGTAATAGGGTGCGGCGCGGGTTTGAAAATCGGGCTGCTCAAGGCGGGCGGCGGGAAAGCACCCGCCAATCTCTAGCCGCGATTTGCCCGCAGCGATAGGCGTGACGTTCAGCCACCACAGACAATCTTGCGCCACGGCGAATTGCATCGTGGGCAGGGCGACGGTGAAATAGGTGCCCATGCGGGCATCGGCGTCTAACCCGTCGATCTTGTCAAAGGGCGGGATCGTATCCGACAAGGTGGCGACCGATCGGCCCGAGATGACCTGAATGCAGATCCAGTTCCCCTTGGTCGCCAGCGTGCGCGAGGTTTGCGCCCCCACCGTGTCGCGGTGCACGATGCCCGTGTGATACGTCTCCATCGCGTTTTCTAAGATCAGTTTCCAGTTGCAGTCGGGTTCCAGCGTCACCGTCCAAGTGCAGCGCATCTCTTCTGGCTTGTGTGACGCAAGCCTGTCGGGCAAATCGCCCAAGTGTTCAGCCAAACTGGGGCCATCTGCGGCGAAGCGGGCAAAGACGAATCCGGCCCAAATCTCGCAGGCCAGCGCCACCATGCCGTTTTCGCGGCGGTCAAAGCCCTCAGCGTCTTTCATATCGGGGCAGCCATACAAGCGCCCGTCGTTCAGATAGCTCCACCCGTGATAGGGGCACATGACCTTGCCGCCGGTGTTGCCCTGTCCTTCCAGCAAGATCGACCCGCGGTGGCGGCAGTAGTTGGCAAAGACGCGCAAGATACCGTCCGCCCCGCGCAAGGCGACAATCGGGCCACCTGGGCTGTCAAAGGCGCGGTAATCGCCGGGGTTTGGCAGCATTTCCTCGCGGCACAAAAAGAACCAATGGCGCAGGAACAGGGCTTCGCGTTCCTGAGCGAAATGGGCGGGGTCGGTGTAAAACCCCGCAGGCATCGACCGCGCCTGATGGATCGGGCGGGTGGCTTGCGACAACTCGGTGCTTTTCAGGGCCACGGCATCCTCCTGTTTTTGCGCCTCAAGCATCGCACGACCACACTACAGGTCAAGCACCTGCTGCCGCAGGTTGACCTTTGCCGCGACAAAAGCGCAAACTGCCCCGTCACGATAGAACCGGAGTGCGCGATGCCTGACCCTTCTTTCAACGTGCTGGGCACCGCGTTGCAGCCCTGCTCCACCCAACCCATGACCGGCTTTTATCGCAATGGGTGCTGCGATACGGGGCCAGAAGATCGCGGCCAGCACACCGTTTGCGCCGTGATGACGGCAGAGTTTTTGGCCCTGTCAAAATACCTTGGCAACGATCTGTCCACCCCGCGCCCTGAATATGGCTTTGTCGGGCTGAAACCCGGTGATCGCTGGTGCCTTTGCGCCAGCCGCTTTCTTCAAGCCCATGACGAGGGTGCAGCGCCGCAGGTCAACCTTGCCGCCACCCACCGCCGTGCCTTGGACATCGTGCCGCTGGAAGTGTTACAGGCCAATAGCGTCGAATAGAGGCTACCACGGCACGCTCTTACCCTGCCAATCATAGAACCCGCCCGTTTGTGCGGGTGTTAATTCTTCCAACACTGTCAGCAGATGGGCCGCAGCCTCAGCGGGAGCCATGGCGGCATGACCGCCCCGATGATCGCGGGTCAGATTGGTATCGACCGTGCCGGGATGGAGGGTGACCACCACCGATTGCGGGTGGCTGCGCGCCACTTCTATCGCGGCAGTGTGGATCAACTGGTTCAGCGCCGCTTTGGCCGCGCGGTAGCCATACCAACCGCCCAAGTGGTTGTCACCGATAGAGCCTACCCGCGCTGAAAGCGCCGCAAATTGCACAGGCACATCGCGCGGCATCAAGCGCAGCGCGTGTTTCAGGACCAACAGCGGACCGGCGGCATTCAGCGCAAATTGGGCGGCAAAGGCGGATGGGTCGACGGCGCGCAGCGACTTTTCGGGGCGATAGGGGCCAAGCTCCAACGCGCCTGTTGCCACAAAGACGGTGGTGAAGCGGCCATCTAGCCGTTCAAGACAGGTTTGCACGCTGGCCTCATCCGTCACATCCAGCCCATCCACGCTGCGCGACAGGCGTGTTACCCCGTAGCCCCGCCCTTCCAGTGCCAAAGCCACCGCAGCACCAATGCCGCCAGATGCGCCCACAACCAATGCCTGTTCCATGATCCCCTCGCTTTGCCCAAAGCTAGCGCCCGCTTGCCACCTTCCAAGCCCCGGAAAATCCCCGCTTACCCCCTTTTCTTTCGCGCGATCCTGCTTATAGTCCGCTCTCATGACCAAGGATATGATCTCAACTGGCATTTCGCACGGGGTTTACCCCGTGTTGCCGCTTGCCCTGCCCTTGGGTCTGCTACGTCTTAGCCGCCTCTGAGCGTGCCCCAAGGGTGCGACCGCTCAGAGGTGACAGCGCCCAACCCTCCGGCACAGCCGCTAAGAACACCGACCAAGGATAGCATCAGATGACCCAAAAGACCGCCCAACCCCGCGTCTTGATTTTCGACACTACGCTGCGCGACGGGGAACAATCCCCCGGTGCCACCATGACCCATGATGAAAAGCTGGAAATCGCAGGGCTCTTGGATGAAATGGGCGTGGATATCATCGAGGCGGGCTTTCCGATCGCTTCGGAAGGTGACTTTGCCGCTGTCAGCGCCATCGCCAAGCGGGCCAAGAATTCCACCGTCTGCGGGCTGGCACGGGCCAATTTCAAAGACATCGACCGCTGCTGGGAAGCGGTGAAACACGCCCGTTCGCCGCGCATTCACACCTTTATCGGCACCTCTCCCCTGCACCGCGCCATTCCAAATCTGGACATGGACCAGATGGCCGAACGCATCCACGAAACTGTCACCCATGCGCGCAACCTGTGCGACAATGTGCAGTGGTCGCCCATGGACGCCACGCGCACCGAGCATGATTACCTGTGCCGCACGGTGGAAATCGCCATCAAGGCAGGCGCCACCACGATCAACATCCCCGACACGGTGGGCTACACCTATCCGTTCGAATCCGCCAAACTGATTGCCATGCTTCTGGAACGTGTGCCGGGCGCTGATAAAGTCACTTTCGCCACCCATTGCCACAACGACCTTGGCATGGCCACAGCCAATGCTTTGGCCGCAGTGGAAGCAGGTGCGCGGCAGATTGAATGCACGATCAACGGCTTGGGCGAACGGGCGGGCAACACGGCCTTGGAAGAGGTCGTGATGGCGATGCGCGTGCGCAACGACATTCTGCCCTATCAAACGGGCATCGACACCTCCAAGATCATGAACTTGTCGCGGCGGGTTTCTTCGGTTTCGGGCTTTGCGGTGCAGTTCAACAAGGCCATCGTCGGCAAAAACGCCTTCCTGCATGAAAGCGGCATTCACCAAGACGGCGTTCTGAAGAATGTACAAACCTTTGAAATCATGCGCCCCGAAGATATTGGCCTTACCGCCACGAACATTGCCATGGGCAAGCATTCGGGCCGTGCGGCGCTGCGCTCAAAGCTGAAAGAGCTGGGGTTTGATCTGGCGGACAATCAACTCAACGACGTCTTTGTGCGCTTTAAAGCCTTGGCCGATCGCAAAAAAGAGGTCTACGACGAAGACCTGATCGCCCTTGTCGCCGATGAGGCCACCAGCGACGACAACACCCACCTTCAAGTCAAACGGCTGCGCGTGGTTTGCGGCACCGAAGGCCCCCGCGAGGCAGAATTGACGCTGATGATTGGCGGGGTCGAAACTTCCACCGATGCAACGGGCGATGGGCCGGTAGATGCGGCGTTTAATGCGGTCAACATGCTTTATGCCCACCACGCCAAGTTGCAGCTCTATCAGGTGCATGCCGTGACCGAAGGGACAGACGCGCAGGCGACAGTTTCGGTGCGGCTGGAAGAAGACGGGCGGATCGCCACGGGCACCTCGGCCGATACCGACACGGTCGTGGCCAGCGTGAAAGCCTATGTCCATGCGCTGAACCGGCTGATCCAGCGTCGTCAAAAATCAGCACCAGATTCAGATGTGAAGACGATCAGCTACAAGCAGTAAGGCTTGGCCCAAAGGCATATCGGCAAAAGGCCAAAGTTCCGCTTTGGCCTTTGTCATTTGGACCTATGGGTCAGAAGCCACCTGCCCCCTTCATCTCGACCAGTGTATTACCCCCATCCACCACCAACATCGCCCCATTGACATAGCTGGCCCCATGCGAGGCCAAGAACACAGCGCAAGCCGCAACTTCGTCTGGCGTGCCAGCGCGACCCACGGGGGTGGCCCGACCAGCGCGTATATCCTTGGCGCTTGAGGATTCTGTTTGAATCCACCCCGGCAGCACCGCATTGCAAGTAATGCCCTCTGCGCCGTATTCTAGGGCCACCGACCGCGTCATCCCGCCAATCGCGGCCTTGGCCGTGGCATAGCCTGATGATCCGTCAATCGTCACCAGCGGCCCAGTGACAGAGCCTATATTGACGATCCGCCCATAGCGCGCTGCCTGCATAGCAGGCAAAGCCGCGCGGATGCAGTGAAAGGTGACGCCGATGTTCAAGGCCATATGATGCGCCCAATCGGCATCTGACAATGCGCCCAGCTTGGCGCGTTTGACCGACTTGCCGCTTTGGACCATGCCTGCGTTGTTGATCAACACAGCGACAGGGCCTAGTTGCGCGGCAATGGCTGCGAACAGCCCCTGCACCTGCGCCGGATCGATGAGGTCGGCCTTGTGGGCCATGCACCCCAGTTCTGCCGCGCGGTCAAAGATGCGGTCAGTGGTAGCCGTGATGCACAGCTTTGCGCCCGCTTTTCGCAAGGCCTTTGCCGTGGCAAAGCCAATCCCCCCTGCGCTGCCCGCACCTGTGACCAAAGCCACGCGATTGGTAAAGTCTTCCATAATTCTCCCAGTTCGGCACAGGCTCTCTTGACGAAACGATAGCCTTAGCGGTTCAATTGACGAAGTAAGAAGGCGAGCATTTTTCGTTTTATTGTAAAATAGCAATTTTATGGCACTTTAATGCCATATCTTCCTCAATTTATGTCCTATTTTTTATATTCATTCCCCCGCCGGCGTAAACCCGCACGCCCTGCGGCATTGCCCTTTCGCCCAACTTTGTGACACCCTATACCAAAGCGCCCGCCTCTTGCTTGAGTCGCGGGGGCATTTCCCTTTTCGAACCACAGCGGGGCGCGCACCATGTCGATCTTTTCCAACATCTTTTCGGGTCTGTTTTCGTCAGACATGGCGATCGACCTTGGGACAGCCAACACGCTGGTCTACGTCAAAGGGCGCGGGATCATCCTGAATGAACCCTCGGTTGTGGCCTATCATGTCAAAGACGGCAAAAAGCAGGTTTTGGCGGTAGGCGAAGATGCCAAGCTGATGCTGGGCCGCACCCCGGGCAGCATTGAAGCCATCCGCCCAATGCGCGACGGTGTGATTGCGGACTTCGACACCGCCGAAGAAATGATCAAACATTTCATCCGCAAAGTGCACAAACGCTCGACCTTCTCGAAACCCAAGATCATCGTCTGCGTGCCCTACGGTGCAACACCGGTGGAAAAGCGCGCCATTCGTCAATCGGTTCTGTCAGCAGGCGCGCGCCGCGCCGGTTTGATTGCCGAACCTATTGCTGCGGCCATTGGCGCGGGGATGCCCATCACCGATCCCACCGGCAGCATGGTGGTGGACATTGGCGGCGGCACGACCGAGGTGGCGGTACTGTCCTTGGGCGATATTGTCTATGCCCGCTCGGTCCGCGTTGGCGGTGACCGGATGGACGAGGCGATCATCAGCTATCTGCGCCGCCATCAGAACCTGTTGATCGGCGAAGCTACGGCAGAGCGTATCAAAACCACCATCGGCACGGCGCGGATGCCTGACGATGGGCGCGGGGCCTCGATTCTGATCAGGGGCCGCGATTTGCTCAACGGCGTGCCCAAAGAGACCGAGATCAACCAAGCCCAAGTGGCCGAGGCTTTGTCAGAACCCGTGCAAGCCATCTGCGATGCGGTGATGCAGGCTTTGGAAACGACCCCGCCCGATCTGGCCGCCGATATCGTTGACCGTGGCGTCATGCTGACGGGTGGCGGGGCGCTGCTGGGTGATCTTGACCTATCCTTGCGTGAACAGACGGGCCTGCCCATCTCGGTTGCGAATGAGCCGCTCAATTGCGTGGCTTTGGGCACGGGCAAGGCGCTGGAGTATGAAAAGCAACTGCGCCACGTGATCGACTACGACAGCTGATCCCTTTCGCTCAAGGGGGGCCTATGGCCAAACCTCGGACATATAACAGCGAAGATTTCTCACGCCCGCTGCGTCGGGTTTTGGTGGGGTTTTCAGTTGTGTTGTTCTTGGCGCTCTTTGTGCTGTGGCGCATCGACAGCCCAAGGGTTGAACGCTTTCGCATGGCCCTGATTGACAAGGTCGTGCCATCTTTCGCTTGGGCCATGGCGCCTGTGACCAAACTTTCGACCATGGTCGACAATTTTCAGTCCTACGGTCGTCTTTACGAACAAAATCAGCAATTGCGTGAAGAATTGCAGCAGATGAAGGCGTGGAAAGAAGCCGCGTTACAGCTAGAACAAAAGAACGCGCGCTTGCTGGATTTGAACAACGTCCGCCTTGACCCGATGCTTACCCATATCACGGGCGTGGTTCTGACCGACAGTGGCAGCCCGTTTCGCCAATCAGTGCTGTTGAATGTGGGCACGCGCGATGGCATCCAAGACGGCTGGGCCACAATGGATGGGATCGGCCTTGTCGGGCGGATTTCAGGGGTCGGCAACCGCACCAGTCGGGTGATCTTGCTCACCGACAGCTCTAGCCGCATTCCGGTGATTGTGCAGCCTTCTGACCAAAAAGCGGTCTTATCAGGCGACAATTCGATGCTTCCGCCGTTAGATTTTCTGGAACATCCCGACCAGATCCAGCCGGGGGATCGGGTGGTCAGTACGGGCGATGGCAACGTCTTTCCGGCAGGTCTTTTGGTGGGTCAAGTCGCCATGGGGGCAGATAAGCGCCTGCGCGTGGTTTTGGCGGCAAATTACGAACGGCTAGAATTTTTGCGCGTCTTGCGCAGTTATGCCAGCGCGCCCATCACCGATACGGGCGCGCTGTTGGTGCCGTTGCCACCCCGCCCCTTGCCAGCCGGGGTGCAGGGCCCTTTGATGCCCGCAGCCGGTTTGCCCCCTGCAGCGCCGCCCGAAGGGGCAGGCACCGCGCTTGAAAGCACCGCTTCTCCGGCTGTCCCAGACGGAACAACGGGAGCGCGCAGTGATTAACGCCCTGATCGGACCCGTTTGGCTGCACCGCCTGATTTTTCTGGTCGTAGCACTTGTCTTAACCTTTGTGCGACTTTTGCCTTTGCAAACGACAGCGGGGCATTTGCCGGGGCCCGATCTCTTGCTGTGCCTGATTTTCGCGTGGATGGTGCGGCGGCCAGAATATCTGTCAGCCTTGATGATCGGCGTGGTGGTCTTGGCCGAAGATATTTTGCTGATGCGTCCCCCCGGCCTGTGGACGGCCTTGGTCTTAATCGGGGCCGAATTCATCCGCGCCCGCAGCGCGCTGACGCGCGAACTGAATTTTGGCGTTGAATGGCTGTTGGTGGCGGGCGTGATTTTCGGGGTGTTCTTTGCCAACCGCACCATCTTGGACATGGCTTTTGTCAACCAACCCGCGTTCGGATTTTCCTTGTTGCAGATCATCTGGTCGGTTACGGCCTATCCGGTCGTCGTCGCCCTGTCGCGCTATGGGTTGGATTTGTACAAGCCCGCGATGGGCCAAATTGACTCCTTCGGGAGGCGAATGTGAGACGCCCGGTCCGCGATACCGAAGACAGCGCCCGCCGGATCAACCGCCGCGCTTTGTTTATGGGGGGCTGTATGGCGGCCACGATGGCGGTGCTGGCGGGGCGGATGCGCTATCTTGGCATAGACCAGTCTGACGCATTTTCGCTTTTGGCCGAACAAAACCGTGTCAATATCCAGCTTTTGCCCCCCGCTCGAGGCCTAATCTTAGACCGCAACGGCAAACTGATCGCAGGCAACGAGCAGACCTACCGCGTGGTGATCACGCGCGAAGGCGCGGGGGACGTGGATCTGGTTCTCAACCGCCTCAGCCATCTGATCCCCTTGACGCAAGAGGATTTGACGCGCGTGTTAAAGGACATGGCGAAGAACCCTGCTTTCGTGCCGATACCCGTGGCCGATAGGCTCAGTTGGGAAGAGTTCAGCAGCATCTCTTTGAACGCACCGGCCCTCCCAGGCGTGACGCCTGATGTCGGCCTGTCACGTCTATATCCGCGCGACACCGATTTCGCCCATGTCGTGGGCTATGTTGGCCCCGTGTCTGAAAAAGATCTTGAGGGCATCGAAAACCCTGACCCGTTGCTGCGTATCCCCAAGTTCCAGATCGGCAAAATCGGTGTGGAAAAGTGGACCGAAGACGTGCTGCGCGGATCAGCCGGCAACCGCAAAATCGAGGTCAACCACGTTGGTCGTATTATGCGCGAACTGGAGCGGGCCGAGGGGCAATCTGGCTCTGACCTGACGCTGACGCTGGACGCCGATTTGCAAAACTTTTTGCAAATCCGTCTGGGCGACCAATCTGCCGCCTGTGTGGTGATGGATGTTCAAAATGGCGACATTATGGGGGCGGTATCAGCCCCCAGCTTTAACCCCAACCTGTTTGTGCGCGGCATTTCCAATGCTGATTACCGCGCCCTGATGGACAATGACCACCGCCCCTTAGCCAACAAGGTGGCGCAAGGGGCCTATCCCCCGGGATCAACCTTTAAGATTGTCACAGCCTTGGCTGCTCTGGCTGATGGGCAAATTGACACGGACACCACCGTCAGTTGCCCGGGGTACCTGGATTTCGGCGGCCGCAAGTTTCATTGCTGGAAATCGGGCGGGCATGGGAAGGTTGATTTGGCGCGCGCCTTGGCCGAAAGTTGTGATGTGTTTTTTTACGATGTGGCCCAAAAGGTTGGCATCGAGAAGATATCAGAAATGGGCAAAACAATGGGTCTTGGGCAACGCCATGATCTGCCGATGTCGGCCATTACCGAGGGTATTTTGCCCACCAAAGAGTGGAAGCAAGCACGCTTTAAGCAAGACTGGCGGATTGGCGACACGATCAACGCGTCAATCGGGCAAGGCTATGTCTTGGCATCGCCCTTGCAACTGGCCGTTATGACAGCGCGGGTGGCGACGGGCCGATCGGTCGTGCCGCGCTTGGTGAAGGCTGTCGATGGGGTCGAAGTTGCCATCGCCGAGGCTTTGCCCCTTGGCGTGGAAACCTCGCATCTTCAAACGGTTCGCTCGGGGATGGATCAAGTGGTCAACGGCCAGCACGGCACCTCTTACGCCGCACGGATCGACAATGTGGCGATGCTTATGGCGGGAAAATCGGGCACGTCGCAGGTGCGCAACATCTCGGCCGCAGAGCGCGAGACAGGCGTGGTCGATAATGTTGATCGGCCGTGGAAAGAACGCGATCACGCCCTATTTGTGGCCTATGCCCCCGCCGATGCGCCGCGCTATGCGGTGGCTGTGGTGGTGGAACATGGCGGCGGGGGGTCTTTGGCGGCAGCCCCCATTGCGCGCGACGCCTTGCTGCGGGTTATGACAGGGGCCTTGCCTGACCCGATGGATTATCCCGAAAGCCAGCGCGCACGTATCGACACCATGCTGAAAGAACTGCGTCTGCGCCGACCTGACGGCAGCCAACCCCCAGAAATAAAGGCCTAAAGCCCATGAGTTTTCTGGAATACCGCCTCAAATTCGCCCCGACAGGCTTTGCCAAGGTGTTTTACGTCAACTGGAGCCTGTATCTGCTGATCTGCGCTTGTGCGACGATCGGGTGGCTGATGCTGTATTCGATCTCGGGCGGCGATATGCAGCAATGGGCCGAACCGCAGATGAAACGCTTTGGCGTGGGGATGATTGTGTCACTGGCCATCTGCTTCACGCCGATCTGGTTTTGGCGCAGCATGTCAGCGGCGGCCTATATCGCAACCTTTGCTTTGTTGCTTGTGGTGTATTTCTTTGGGGCTGTGGGCATGGGGGCACAGCGCTGGATTGATTTGGGATTTGTCCGCCTACAACCATCAGAATTCATGAAAGTCAGCCTGATTATGATGCTGGCGACCTATTACGATTGGCTGGACGATCGCAAAGTCTCGCGTTTGCCTTGGGTGATTTTGCCCGTGGCGTTGATTTTGGCACCCGCCGCCTTGGTCTTGATGGAGCCGAACCTGGGCACAACCCTGATGCTGGTCGTGGCGGGGGCTTCGGTAATGTTCGCGGCGGGCGTGTCGCTGTGGTATTTTGGCGCTGTCATTGGACTGATCGGGGCGGGGGTGGCAGGGGTATTCTTGCTGCGTGGCACGCCGTGGCAGTTTTTGCATGATTATCAGTATAGGCGGATCGACACGTTCCTAGATCCTTCCGCTGACCCCTTGGGCGCGGGCTATAACATCTTGCAAGCCAAGATCGCTTTGGGCTCAGGCGGCATGGCGGGCAAGGGCTTTATGCAAGGCACCCAAAGCCGCTTGAACTTTTTGCCGGAAAAACACACAGATTTCATCTTCACCACGTTGGGCGAAGAGTTCGGCTTTGTCGGAGCGATTTCTTTACTGACGGTTTACGCCGCAATTTTGATCTTTCTGTTTTGGGCCGCCATTCAGAACAAAGATCGCTTCTCCTCGTTGCTGCTGATTGGCATCGCCGCGAATTTCTTTTTGTATCTGGCCGTCAATCTTGCGATGGTGATGGGCATGGCCCCTGTTGTGGGCGTGCCCCTGCCCTTCCTAAGCTACGGCGGATCCGCCACGCTCGTGTTGCTTTTGGCTTTTGGACTGGCGCAAAGCGCCATTGTGCATAGGCTGCGCTGATGTTGGCCCAAGCTTATCATCGCCATTCAAGATTTATGGCCGCACTGGTCTTTGGTGGACTGATGTGGGCGGCCAGCCGCGCTTTGCCCCTTGACCCTGTGATGAGCGGCTTGATTGCCATCAACAGCTTTTTTCTCGGCTACTTGGCGTTGATCCTGACGATGATCCTGCGTTCCACCCCCGAAAAGATGCGCCGCCATTCGGAACAAGATGACGAAGGGGCGGTGCTGATCCTTGGCATTGCCCTGCTGGCCGTGGGGATCAGCCTGTCGGCGATCTTTCTGGTGCTGAACCGCGCGAGCACCAGCCCGTTGGAAACAGCCTTTGCGCTGGCGGCGGCCCCTTTGGGATGGGCCACGTTGCAAGTGCTGGCCGCTTTTCGCTACGCGCATCTTTACCACGCGCCTGAGCCTGACGGCGGGCTGGCCTTTCCGGGCACAGCCAAACCTGGGATCTGGGATTTTGTATATTTCTCTTTCGTGGTGGGCATGACAGCCCAAACCGCCGATGTCGCCATCACAACGACCCAATTGCGCCGCGTGGTGCTAACGCATTCCATTGGCGCATTTTTCTTTAACACCGTGATCCTTGCTATGGCGGTAAACGCCGGAATTGCTTTGTCACACTGACCAAGAGGGCTCCATGCTGATCCTTTTCGCCGCTCCGGCCCTTTGGCCCGACTATGCTACGATCTTGCCAAAGGCCTTGGCCGAGGCGGGGCTTTCAGCCCAGATCGTGACCGAAGCCGCCGTTCCGGCCTTGGTTGACTACATCATCTACGCCCCTTCGGCCCCCTTGCAAGATTTCACCCCCTTCACCCGCTGCAAAGCCGTGCTCAGCCTTTGGGCCGGGGTCGAGCGGATTGTGGGCAATGCCACCCTGACCCAACCTTTGGCACGCATGGTGGACCCTTACCTGACGGAAGGGATGGTGGAATGGGTCGTGGGCCACGCCCTGCGCCATCATCTGGGCATGGACCGCCACATCGTAAACCCCACCCATGTCTGGGACCCAACCTGCCCGCCCCTTGCCCGCCAACGCCCGGTGGCGATGTTGGGCCTTGGCGCGCTTGGTCTTGCCGCGGCGCGCGCTTTACAAGCGCTGAGCTTCCCCGTCACGGGGTGGAGCCGTGCGCCCAAATCTATCGAGGGCCTAACCTGCCTGCACGGTGAGGCGGGCTTGCAACAAGCCCTGTCCAACGCAGCCATCGTCGTCACCCTGCTGCCGCGCACGCCGGAAACCGAAAACCTGCTGAACGCGCGCAGCCTGTCGTATCTGCCGCGGGGGGCGTTTATCCTGAACCCAGGACGCGGGCCATTGATCGACGATCAGGCCCTGCTGGCAGCGCTGGACAGCGGCCAAGTGGCCCATGCCACGCTGGATGTGTTTCGCACTGAACCCCTGCCGCAAGACCACCCGTTCTGGGCCCATAAGCAGATCACCGTCACCCCGCATATCGCTGCGGATACAAGGCCACACAGTGCCGCACGGGTTTTGGTAGAAAACATCCGCCGCTCAGAGGCGGGTGCGCCGTTGTTGCATCTGGTTGACCGCGCCCTTGGCTACTAAGGTTGCATGGATAGTTGGGCAAGTATGAAAGGGGCAAAGCCGCGCCCTGTGCCCGACCTTATCTGTCGGTTCTAGAACACCAAAGGCGGCCGAAAATCCCTAGCTTTTGCCCAAGCGGATGCACCAAGGGGCGGTTTCAGCCATGCGATATCTGACAGGCGCGGGGCTGATTATGTTGGCCGGAGTGGTTTGGTCGATCCAAGGCGTTCTGATCCGCCAATTGGACGAGGCGGGCAGTTGGGCGGTGCTGTTTTGGCGATCGTCGGGCATGGTGCCCGTGTTGGTGCTTTGGATCGGTCCCGGCAACGTTCTACCAGCATTGCGGCAGGTGGGCTGGGCGGGGGTTGTGGGTGGACTTGGGCTGGTGCTGGCCTTTGGCGGGGCCATTGTGGCACTGCAATCAACTACGGTCGCCAATGCGATGCTGCTCTTTTCTGCCTCGCCCTTTTTCGCCGCTGTGTTTGGGCGGGTTTTGCTGAAAGAGCCAGTGTCTTTGCCCACATGGGGCGCCATTTTGTTGGCCTTGGTTGGGATTTTGGTGATGGTCGGCGGCATAGGCCAGATCGGCGGGGGGCAGGTGCTGGGCACGGTGGCAGCATTGATCTCGGCCGCGGGGTTTGCGGCCTTTACCGTGGCTATCCGCTGGGGACATGTGACCGATAGTCTGCCCGTGGTTCTGCTGGGTGGGATCTTTTCCGCTGTCGCGGGGGCTGTGGCCGCATTAATTGCGGGCCAAGTTTTGGCGGTTCCCCCCTTTGAGGCGGGATTGGCCTTTGGCATGGGCGTCGTGACGCTGACGGGGGGGATGTATCTTTATACCAAGGGCAGCCAAGCCGTACCCGCCGCCCAAGCCACGCTGCTGTCTTTGATCGAAGTGCTATTAGCCCCCATCTGGGCGTGGATCTTCTTAAGCGAAACTCTGTCGGCCAACACGGCCCTTGGTGGGGCGGTTTTGCTGGCGGCGGTTGGCTTAAACGCTGGCTTTGGCCTGCGCGGGGCGCAGCAAAATTAGAAACAACCTTGACACTCGCCTGCCCAAACGCCAGCCTTTGGTTAAATAAGGATCACCCGCCCATGGCGCGCCCATTGCCCTTTCCCTCGTCTGGCCCCGTCTTTGCAATTGCAGCGGGTTCTTTGGCCTTGGTGGTGAATATGGGCATGGTGGAAATTCAGCGTCAGGCCAAGGCGGGCTAGCGCCGCATAACTGGCCCTTGGGCCCCGCCTGCGCAAACCCCCATCAAAAGGAGACCGGATATGCCCGGCAATATGACATTTGAAGACCTGAAAAACGCCGTCGACAGCGGCAACATCGACACCGTTCTGGTGGCCGCCGTGGATATGTGGGGCCGCCTGATGGGCAAGCGGTTTCACGCAGCGTTCTTTGTGAAAAGTGGGTGGCAAGAAACCCATTGCTGCGACTATCTGCTGACGGTCGACCAAGAGATGAACACCGTTCAAGGCTACAAAAGCAGCTCCTGGACCACTGGGTACGGCGACTATGTGATGAAACCTGATATGGCCACCCTACGCCTGATCCCGTGGCTGCCGGGCACGGCCTTGGTGCTGGCCGATCTGGTGGACCACCACACAGGCCAAGAAGTCACCGTCAGCCCGCGCGCCATTTTGAAAAAACAGGTCGCCCGCGCCCGCGCTTTGGGGTTTGAACCCATGATGGCGTCCGAGCTGGAGTTTTATCTCTTCGAGAATTCCTACGAAAACCTGCGTGATGGCGGACTGCGGTCGTTGCAGCCAGTGTCGTCGTACAACGAGGATTACCACATCTTCCAAACCACCAAGGAAGAAGACGTTATGCGCGCTGTGCGCAACGGGCTTTATGGCGCAGGCATTCCGGTGGAAAATTCCAAGGGTGAAGCGGATGCAGGCCAAGAAGAGCTGAACTATAAATATTCCGACGCTTTGGACACCGCGGACAACCACACGATCATTAAGAACGGCATCAAGGAAATCGCTTGGACCAAAGGGCGCTCGGTGACCTTTATGGCCAAGTATGACCATAAGAAGGCCGGATCTTCCTCTCACATCCACCAAAGCCTGTGGAGCCTTGATGGCAAGCCCAGCTTTGAAGACCATGACGATGTGCATGGCATGTCATCGGTGATGAAACACTATATCGCGGGCCAATTGGCCCATGCCCGCGACATCACAGCCTTTCTGGCGCCCTATGTGAACAGCTACAAACGCTTCACCGTGGGGATGTTTGCCCCCACCAAAGCGGTGTGGAGTGCGGACAACCGCACGGCGGGCTTTCGCGTCTGCGGCGAGCATACCAAGGCCGTGCGCGTCGAATGCCGCATTCCGGGCAGCGATGTGAACCCCTATCTGGCCTGCGCAGCCCTACTGGCTGCGGGTCTAGACGGGATCGAGAAGAAAATGCCGCTAGAGCCGGAAATGAAGGGCGATATGTACAGCGCCGCTGGCATCCGCGAAATTCCCAAAAACCTGCGCGATGCGGCAACACTGTTGCACAATTCCACCATGCTGCGTGCGGCCTTTGGCGATGAGGTGGTGGATCACTATCATCACGCTTGTCGGTGGGAGATCGCCGAAACTGACCGCGTTGTGACCGATTTTGAACTGCAACGATTGTTGGAGCGGGCATAAACACACACAAACACACAGTTGACGAATCAAGGATCAGTGTGTAGCTTTGCTGCAGATTGATCCTTAAGGTTTAAAACGATGAGCAAATATTCCCCCCTGACCCTGCATCTGCAAGTCTGCCAGCAGGCCCTTGTGCCGATGCGGTTTTCCGAGATTGAAGCCATTTTGGGTTTTGCCCTGCCCCCCTCCTCGCGGCAACATCGGGGTTGGTGGAGCAATAATCCGATCAACAATGTCATGACCAAGGCTTGGCTGGCGGCAGGGTTCACCACGCGGAATGTTGATCTTGCGGGGGAGCAGGTGGTCTTTGCCAAGTCTGCTGCTGCTACCGCTCCCGCACCTGCCACAGGCTTTGCCGAGGGCGCTGCCCCGATGATCTGGTCAGGAAGGACTGCAAAACTTCCTTTGGGCGATCACCCACTGTTTGGCTGCATGGCTGGCACACTGCGGGTTGAGGTGGGCTTTGATCCTACAGCGCCGCTTTACGGCGATACGGATATAGATGGCTGGATGAATGAAAAAACCACCCAACTTCGGGCTGTGCCGCTATGAAAACCCCACTGTTGCTGGATACCTGCGCCTTGATCTGGTCGGCTACGGGCGGCGATCAGCCAAAACTGCGCCAGCATTTGCGGGCAGCTTATGAAGGGTCGGTTCAAATCTGGATCTCGCCCATATCTGCTTGGGAAATAGGCCAACTGGTGGCCCTGCGCCGCATTACGCTGGCCCGCCCTGCGCTGTCGTGGTTTGAACAGGTTGTGGCTCAATCGGGCGCGCGGCTGGCGGATCTGGGGCCAAAGGTGCTGATGGCGTCGTCAGATCTGCCAGACGAATTGCACCGAGATCCGGCGGATCGTATCATCATCGCCACAGCGCGCGAATATGGGCTGCGTTTGGTGACGCGCGACCGTAAGATATTGGACTATGCCGACAAAGGCCATCTGATGGCTTTGGAATGTTGAAAGCTTGGGGCCAACGCCCCTCTTACGAGGTAATCTGATGACTGCCATCAAACTGATCTCTCCCGTTGACGGTTCGGTCTATGCTGAACGCACGCCCCTTGCGCCCGATGCCGCCCGCAGCATGGCCGCTCGGGCCAAGGTGGCGCAAAAAGGCTGGGCCGCGCGCCCCTTGAGTGAGCGCATCGCTTTGGTGCGCCAAGGAGTTGCCAATCTGAACGCGATGAAAGACCGCGTGGTGGAAGAACTGGCGTGGCAAATGGGCCGCCCCACCCGCTTTGGCGGTGAGTTTGGCGGGGTGAATGCGCGCACCGATTACATGGCCGAGATTGCCGAGCAAACCTTGGCCCCCATCATCATCGAAGACAGCGATAAGTTCCGCCGCTATCTAGCGCGAGAAGCGCTGGGCGTGGTCTTCATCGTGGCCCCTTGGAACTATCCTTATCTCACAGCCATCAACACCTTGGTGCCAGCCCTTATCGCGGGCAACGCGGTGATCTTGAAACACGCCAGCCAAACCCTGCTGGTGGGCGAACGCTTGGCCGATGCGTTCCACGCAGCGGGCGTGCCTGCAGATGTGTTTCAAAACGTGGTGCTGGATCACGCCACAACCGAAAGCCTGATTGGCGCGCGGGCTTTTGACTTTGTGAATTTCACAGGCTCTGTCGGTGGCGGGCAGGCGATGGAGCGTGCTGCTGCAGGCACCTTCACGCCCATGGGCCTTGAACTGGGTGGCAAAGACCCCGGCTATGTGCGCGCTGACGCCAATCTAGAGGCGGCGGTTGATACCCTTATGGACGGGGCCATGTTCAATTCGGGCCAGTGCTGCTGCGGGATCGAGCGGATCTATGTGCACGAAAGCCTGTTCGATGCCTTTGTGGAAAAGTCGGTGGCTTGGGTCAACGCGCTGAAACTGGGCAACCCGTTTGACGCGGCATCAACCCTGGGGCCCATGGCCAACAAACGCTTTGCCAAAGTCGTGCGCGATCAGATCGCCGAAGCCGTGGCCCAAGGCGCTAAACCCCTGATCGACCCAGCCCATTTCCCCGCCGATGACGGCGGTGCTTACCTTGCGCCGCAAATCTTGGTCAACGTCACCCATGATATGCGCGTGATGATGGAGGAATCCTTTGGCCCCGTGGTCGGGATTATGAAGGTTTCATCTGACGAAGAAGCCTTGCGCCTGATGAATGACAGCCCCTATGGGCTGACAGCCTCGATCTGGACGCAAGATTATGACACAGCGGCCAGCCTTGGCGCACAAATTCAAACCGGCACGGTCTTTATGAACCGCGCCGATTACCTTGACCCCGCGCTTTGCTGGACAGGCTGCAAAGACACCGGTCGCGGCGGGTCGCTGTCGTTCCTTGGGTTCCATTCCGTAACCCGCCCCAAATCTTACCATCTTAAGAAAGTCTGACGCCATGTCCCATAATGTCCCCAACCGAAACTGGAACTACCCCACCGCCATCAAATTCGGCGTGGGCCGCATTGCGGAACTGGGCGCGCATGTTAAGGCCGCTGGCCTGAAAAAGCCGCTTTTGGTGACAGATAAGGCGCTGGCTTCGTTGCCCATCACCGCCCAAGCGCTGGATGTGCTGGCAGCTGCAGGCCTTGGCCGCGCTGTATTTTCTGAAGTTGATCCGAACCCCAACGAAAAGAACATGGCTGACGGCATCGCCGTTTATCTGGCGGGCGGCCATGACGGCGTGGTGGCCTTTGGCGGCGGATCGGGTCTAGACCTTGGCAAGATGATCGCGCTGATGGCACATCAGCGCAAAGATCTGTCAGTCTGGGATCTGGAAGACGTCGATGATTGGTACACCCGTGCCGATGCCGACAAAATCGCCCCCATTGTGGCTGTGCCGACGACGGCAGGTACGGGGTCTGAAGTGGGCCGCGCGGGGGTTTTGACCAATGCGCTGACCCATAAGAAAAAGATCATCTTCCATCCCAAGCTGATGCCCGTGGTCACCCTGTGCGACCCCGCTCTAACGGTCGGTATGCCGCGCTTTATCACTGCAGGTACCGGCATGGATGCACTGGCCCATTGCCTTGAGGCCTATTCCAGCCCGTTCTATCACCCGATGAGCCAAGGTATCGCTTTGGAAGGGATGCGTTTGGTCTTTGAAAACCTGCCCAAGGTTTACGACAATCCAAACGACCTTGATGCGCGCGCCCATATGATGAGCGCTGCTGCCATGGGCGCTGTGGCTTTCCAAAAGGGCCTGGGGGCGATCCACTCGCTCTCGCATCCGATCGGGGCGGTTTACAACACCCACCACGGCACGACCAATGCCGTGGTCATGCCCATGGTGCTGGATTTCAACCGCGCTGTGATTGAAGAGCGCATCAACGCTGCCGCAGCCTATCTGGGCTTCAAAGGCTTTGACGGGTTCAAAGCTGCCGTCATGGCGTTGCGCGCAAAATTGGGAATCCCCGCCAACCTGACCGCATTGGGGGTGAAAGCCGCCGATCTGGATATGCTCACTGATATGGCGCTGGAAGACCCGTCTTGCGGTGGCAATCCGGTGGTTATGACGCGCGAAAACACCCGCGCGCTGTTTGCCGCCTGTATGTAAGCGGCCCTCACCGCGAAAAGTCTCCCGTCTTTCTGGCCAAATCAGGACGTCCCTTGATCTGGTTAGAAAGACAGAGCTAAAGCGACGTATCTCTCAAAGTTAGGTCACAGGCGCACGATGATCCATCACGTTTCCACTGAAATCGCGGTTGTCGGCGCAGGCGTCGTAGGCCTTGCCGTGGCCGAGGCCTTGGTGGCCCAAGGGCATGAAGTTGTATTGATCGACCCCGAGCCTCCCGGATCAGGCGCAAGCTACGGCAACGCCGGCACGATTGCCGATTACGCCGTGTTGCCCGTGGGCACACCGGAAGTGCTTAAAAAGCTGCCTTCGCTGCTCTTTGACCGCAACTCTCCTTTGGCCATCCGACCCGGCGCCCTGTTTGCGCTTGCCCCCTGGCTTACCCGTTTTGCCCTGCAATCGCGGCGCAAAGTGGCAGAGCGCAATGCCATGGCCATTGCCACCTTGCTGTCGGGCGCTCGTGAACTTTGGCAGGATCTGGCCATACGCGCGGGCGGGGCGGATTTGTTGCAGCAAGAAGGCTGCCTGTATCTGTATGAAACCGAAAAAGCCTTTCACGCCGCACGCGCTGATATGGCTTTTCGGCGCAGCTTGGGCGTCGCGGTTGACTTGATCGAAGCGCATGAGCTGGCCCAACTGGAGCCAAACCTACCGCTTATGGCGGGGGCGGCCTATTTTTCTGGGGCCGCTTTTCTATCTGATCCAGGCGCCATGATGCACTGTCTGACAGAAACAGCACTGCGCTATGCGGGGCTGCTAAAGGGCAAGGTAGAGCGTTTGACCCGCCATTTTGATGGCATCTTGCTGGAAGGCCCTGGGTGCCGTGTGCGCGCTAAAAAGGTAATCTTGGCCGCAGGTGCGCATTCGCGGGCATTGGCTGCGATGGCGGGCGACAAAGTGCCCTTGGATACAGAGCGCGGCTATCATTTGGAATGGGATATGCCCGCTCCCCTGCTTAATCGCCCCGCATGCCCCACCTCGCGCGGATTTTATCTGTGCCCAATGACTGGGCGCTTGCGGGTGGCGGGCACGGTGGAACTGGGCGGGCTGACGGCCCCGCCTTCGCAGCATAGGCTAGATCGCCTGTTGGAGGGTGCGCGGCAGATTTTCCCCGACCTTCCCGAACCGACGATGTCTTGGATGGGCTTTCGCCCCTCGCTCCCCGACAGCCTACCGGTCATTGGCCCCTCGCGCGGGGGCGCAGATGTGATCCACGCCTTTGGCCATGGGCATATCGGGCTGACCTTGGCCCCGATCACAGGCAGAATCGTCGCCGATCTGGTGCGCGGTACAGAGCCAGAGGTGGATATCACCCCCTATTTGCCCACACGGTTCTAAAGGCCAACCTTACAGCATCCCCGGCACGACCTGATCGGGCGGCCGGTGTCCGTCGGCAAAGGTCTTAATGTTGATGATAACCTTCTCGCCCATCTCGATGCGGCCTTCTATCGTCGCTGACCCCATATGGGGCAGCAAGACGACATTGGGCAGGTCCTTCAGGCGCGGGTTCACACGGCCATTTTCGTAAACATCCAAGCCAGCCCCTGCCAATTCTCCGGCGCGCAGGCCGCGTGTCAGGGCGTTTTCGTCAATCACTTCGCCGCGTGAGGTGTTCACGATCACGGCTGAGGGTTTCATCAACTTCAACCGCCGCGCGTTCATCAGGTGAAAGGTTGAGGGCGTATGCGGACAGTTGATCGACAAGATGTCCATGCGCGACACCATTTGATCCAAGCTTTCCCAATAGGTCGCTTCAAGATCGGCCTCGACCTCAGGCCGCAGACGGCGGCGGTTGTGGTAGTGGATCTGGCAGCCAAAAGCGCGGGCGCGGCGGGCAACGGCTTGGCCAATGCGGCCCATGCCCAAAATCCCCAACCTGCGCCCCGCCAGCCTGCCGCCCAAAAAGGCCATGGGCGACCAGCCCTGCCATTCGCCCGCTTGCATCGCAGCCAAACCTTCGGGAATGCGGCGCGTCAGGCCCAAGATCAGGGCAATCGTCATATCAGCTGTGTCTTCGGTGGTCACCCCGGGGGTGTTAGAGACCAAAATCCCCCGCGCGCGGGCTGTAGAGACGTCAATATGGTCTACCCCTGCCCCGTAATTGGCGATCAGTTTCAGCCTAGGGCCCGCTTGGCCTATCAGACCCGCATCAATTCGGTCGCAGATCGTGGGCACCAGCACATCGCAGCGCATCATAGCATCGGCCAGTTCTTCGCGGCTCATCACCGTGTCAGGGTCGCGCAGCTCGACATCGAACAGCTCTTTAAGCCGCGTTTCCACCACAGGCGGCAAATGGCGAGTCACCACAACCAGCAAACGTCCTTGACCCATGGCTGTTCCTTCTCTTCCCAAAGCGCCGCTTTGATGGCAAAGTGACGCCAAGTGCCAAAAGGCACAAGTGCGGAAAGGCTGATGGCCTGCCACACAAGCAACAAGACGCAGGCGCATCGGGCAGAACGGCAATGAAAGCATGGATTTGTTCAGTAGGGCTTATGGCTTTTGTCATCTGCTTTGGCATCCCAGCACAGGCGCAAGACGGCAGCGCCACGATTGAGGAAAAGGTCGAATCTGCCACAGACCCCGGCCTGAACGGCGCGGCCCCAGCCGATAAGCCTGCAAAACCGCGCGATCCCAACATTGGCGTTGTGACCAATCTGCCGATCCCGCGCTTTGTCAGCCTGAAAGGGTCAGAGGGCAACGCACGGCGCGGGCCGGGCCTGACCCATATGATTGATTGGGTTTTTACCCATGAAGGTATGCCTTTGAAGGTGACAGCCGAATACGAACATTGGCGGCGCGTCGAAGACATCGATGGCGCGGGCGGATGGATCCATTATTCGCTTTTGTCAGGCGTGCGCATGATCTTGGTCAACCAAAACATGGCGCAAGCCTTTGCCACGCCCGATCTTACTGCGCAGGTGATTTATCAAGCCGAGGTGGGCGTCGTGGGCAAGTTGCTGCAATGCATCCCCGATTGGTGCCGCGTTTCGATCGAAGGCGAAAAAGGTTGGATGCAGACAACTGCCCTTTGGGGTGTCAAGTCAGCCGAGATTTACCCCTAAGGCGTGTGCAGTAAGCAAAGCGGGCCCGCAGGTCGCCCTGTCATTTGCCTTGCTTCACGCGGTTCACATGGCCCATCTTGCGGCCGGGCCTTGGCACGCCCTTGCCGTATAGCTGCAAAGCCGCCCCCGACTCGCGCGCGATTTTTGGCACGCGCAGAATATCGTCGCCAATCAAGTTTTCCATCACCACATCCGAATGGCGGCTGCCATCGCCCAAGGGCCAACCCGTGATGGCGCGGATGTGTTGTTCGAATTGGTCCACCGCGCAGCCATTTTGCGTCCAGTGGCCCGAGTTATGCACCCGCGGCGCGATCTCGTTGGCGATCAAGCCTTTGGGGGTGACAAACAGCTCAACCCCCATGACGCCCACATAATCCAAAGCAGTCAGAATGCGCGCGGCCATCAGGATGGCATCGGTGCGCTGGCTTGCCGTCAGGCGGGCTGGCACGGTGGTGGTGTGCAAAATACCGTCGCGGTGAACATTCTCACCGGGGTCATAGCAGGCCACCGACCCATCAAGCCCCCGCGCCGCGATCACCGAGACTTCGTGGCTAAAGTCGATAAAGCCTTCCAGAACGCTTTCCTGCCGCAAGGCCGCCTTGGCGGCGGGCGCATCCGAGGGAGACATCAGGCGCATCTGGCCCTTGCCATCATAGCCCAAGCGCGTGGTTTTTAAGATGGCAGGCGTGCCGATGGCGGCAATGGCCCCGTCCAGATCGCTGGCCTTGGCCACGGGCGCATAGGGGGCGCAGGCGATGCCTAGGCTGGTCAAGAAATCTTTCTCCAGCAGCCTATCCTGTGCTGTGGCAAGGGCGCGTCTGTTGGGGCGAATGGGTTTAAGACTGTCCAGCAAGTCTAAGGCTGCCGTCGGCACATTCTCGAATTCATAGGTGATGACGTCCACCGCTGCAGCAAAGGCGCGTAGGGCGTCTTGGTCGTCATAAGCCGCGGTGGTCAGCGCATGGGCCACATCCCCCGCAGGCGGGTTGGCCGTTGGCTCATAGATATGGGTGCGAAAGCCCAAGCGCGCCGCAGCCATTGCCAGCATCCGGCCCAACTGCCCGCCACCCAAAATGCCGATCGTAGCGCCTGACGGAAGTTCACTCATCCTGCGGTTCCTCGGGGATCGAGGCTGAAAGCGCCGCCCGCCAGGCCTCAAGCCTTTGGGCCAAGGCCGCATCTTGCAGCGCCAAAATCCCTGCCGCCAGCAACCCCGCATTGGCCGCCCCCGCTGCACCAATGGCCATGGTGGCCACGGGATATCCCTTGGGCATCTGCACGATGGAATACAGACTGTCGACACCGGCCAAAGCCTTGGTGTGGATCGGCACGCCAATCACAGGCACCCGTGTCTTGGACGCCATCATCCCGGGCAAATGTGCCGCACCGCCAGCGCCTGCCACAATCACCTGCAAGCCACGGCTCACAGCACTTGTCCCATACTCCCACAAGCGGTCCGGGGTGCGGTGGGCCGAGACGATCTTGACCTCATAGGTCACGCCGAGCTGGTCCAGCACTACGGCTGCTTCCTGCATGGTGGGCCAGTCTGACTGGCTGCCCATGATGATCCCGACCTGAACGCCCATAAGCCCCTCCGCTGTTCAAGGCGCGGATTATACTGCAGCGCGCAAGGGGGCAAGCCACCCCTTCCCCTTTCACACATGTCCAAATATCCCCGCCGGAGGCATGAGCCGCACTGAGTTCAGGCGTTTGGCGCCCAAAACCTTAAGCGATAATGTCCGGGATCATGTCGTCTTCGATCTTCACGATCTGGTCTTTCAGCGCCAGCTTTTGCTTTTTCAATCGCCGCAAGCTTAACTGATCGGGTCGGCCGGACGCTTCCATATCCTTCACAGCGGCATCCAATTCGCGATGCTCGCGCCGCAGCACATCCAGCCGAATGCGCAGCAAGTCCTTAAAGTTCAGTTCGTTGGAGGCATTCATGTCGGCGTCACGAAAGAAGGTTGTCATCCCCCTTCATACAACGATTCGCCCCCTATCGGAAAAAAATCCGCGACCATTGCGAAAGATTCTGCGCTGAAGCCCGCTGCGAGCTTTGCCAGACGCCTGACAGCCCCTTGCAGCCTCATCCCTCCCACCCCATATTTGGTCAAGGAACAGGTGCCTTCGGGGCTTGGGCCTATCAAATGTCGCTTCCCATAAGGACATGACCATGACGAAACTGACTTTTGGCGCCCATCCCTATCTTTTGGGCTTTGAACAGCTGGAACGCTTGGTGGAACGCACCGCCAAGACCGCGAGTGAGGGGTATCCCCCCTTCAACATCGAAGCCACGTCTGAAACCACCTACCGCATCACCTTGGCCGTGGCGGGCTTTCGTGAGGATGACTTGCAAATCACCGTCGAAGACCGCCAACTGGTGGTGCGCGGCCGTCAGGCCGAGGATGTGGGCGAGCGGGTTTATCTGCACCGTGGCATCGCAGCCCGCGCCTTTCAGCGCAGCTTTGTGCTGGCCGATGGGGTCGAGGTGGGCGGGGCCGATCTGGACCATGGCCTGTTGCATATCGACCTGCGCCGTCAAGCGCCCGAAACCGTGGTTCAAACCATCCGAATTGGAAGGACATAAGATGCGCCCAAGTTCAAAGCCGCTAGAACAGGCCCCCTTGCCAGACGCGACCCTTGCTGCAGGGGCGCAGGCTTGGTCCTCGATGGTCTATATTCGCCCTGTGTTGGTGTCCGACCTATCCGCCGATCTGCAGCGCGAAGCTGAGGGCATCGAAACCCTTTATTCCGTGCACCGCCCCGATGGTGCGCGCGTGGCACTTGTGGCGGATCGCCGTATGGCCTTTGCGCTGGCGCGCGAGCATGACATGGCGCCAGTTTTTGTACATTAAGCCAAAAGCCACCCCGAATTGATAAACGCCGCCCCCAATAGGGGCGGCGTTTTGGGTTGTGACACATGGTTTGGCAATCAAGCTTTGATCAGACCAAGACTTTCGAGCTTCAAGATCACTTGATGGGCACAGTGATCGACCTCAACCCCTTGGGTGTCCAGCACCAGTTCGGCGGTGGTCGGCGCCTCATAGGGGTCAGAGATGCCGGTGAACTCTTTGATCTTGCCTTCGCGAGCCAGCTTATACAGGCCCTTGCGGTCGCGCCGTTCGCATTCTTCCAAAGATGTGGCGACATGCACCTCGATAAAGGCGCCGTAGCTTTCAATCATCTCGCGCACGGCGCGGCGGGTGGCAGTATAGGGGGCAATCGGCGCACAGATGGCGATGCCGCCGTTCTTAGTGATTTCCGAAGCGACGTAGCCAATCCGCTTGATGTTGATGTCGCGGTGCTCTTTGGAAAAGCCTAACTCGCTTGACAGGTGCTTGCGCACCACATCGCCGTCCAGCAAGGTCACAGGGCGGCCGCCCATCTCCATCAGCTTGATCATCAGCGCATTGGCCACGGTGGATTTGCCTGATCCAGACAGGCCGGTGAAAAACACCGTCAAACCCTGCTTGTCGCGCGCCGGAGAGGTTTTGCGCAATTGCGTGACCACTTCGGGGAACGAGAACCATTCCGGAATATCCAAACCCTCGCGCAAGCGGCGGCGCAGTTCGGTGCCCGAAATGTCCAAGGTCGTGCAGCCTTCGGGCACTTCGTTGGCGGGGAAATAGCTGGCGCGTTCTTGCACATAGACCATATGCTTGAAGTCGACCATTTTCACGCCAATCTCGGCCTCATATTCGGTGAACAGCGTTTGCGCGTCATAGGGGCCGTAGAAGTCTTGGCCAGCGCTGTTCTTGCCGGGGCCAGCATGGTCGCGGCCCACGATGAAGTGCGTGACACCGTGGTTGCGGCGGATCAGGCCGTGCCAGACCGCTTCACGCGGGCCCGCCATGCGCATGGCAAGGTTCAACAGGCTCATCGTCGTGGTGGATTGCGGGTATTTGTGCAACACCGCCTCATAGCAGCGCACGCGGGTGAAATGGTCAACGTCGCCCGGTTTTGTCATGCCGACCACGGGATGGATCAACAGATTGGCTTGCGCTTCACGCGCGGCGCGGAAGGTCAGTTCTTGGTGAGCGCGGTGCAAAGGGTTGCGGGTTTGAAAGGCCACGACCTTTTCCCAGCCCAGCTTCTTGAAATAAGCGCGCAGTTCGTTGGGCGTGTCGCGGCGGGCTTTGAAATCGTAATGCACCGGCGCTTGTAGCCCCTGCACGGGGCCGCCCAGATAGACGGGGCCCGCAACGTTGTGCAAATAGTTCACCGCAGGATGGGCCAGATCATCAGCGCCAAAGACCAATGCCGCCTCATGCGCTTTGTTCGGCGTCCACTTATCCGACACGGTCATGACGGCCAAAATCACACCTTCCGCATCACGCAGGGCAATGCGTGAGCCGGGGGCAATGCCTTCGGCGAACTTTTCCGATACATCAAGCGTGATAGGCATGGGCCACAAGGTGCCGTCAGCCAAACGCATCTTATCCACCACGCCTTCATAGTCGGCTTGGCTGTTGAACCCCTTCAGCGGAAAGAACCCACCGTTCATCAACAGTTCCAAATCGCAGGCCTGACGCGCGGTCAAATCCCACGAGGTCATAGAACCAGCTTCAGCCTTCAGAGCTTGAGCCTGATCGGCGGAGACGAAGAGTTCAGGAATGGGCGAGTGATTGGAAATGGACATCGGATTCTCATTCATCAAGAAGGGGCTGCGCGGGCCTTGCATTAGGGTGGCTTTTCGCGCCGGATGGCGGTTTAATCAAGCGGTTGCGCGGTGTTTTTGGGAAAAAGGTCCAAAATGCCCGCATGAATGCGCAAAAGCGGTCGGCTTTTCTGCCAAACCCCCACCTTCAGAAAGCCATTCCCCGTGCAAGCGCTTGGGCGCGACCCTGTCCTTGGGCTTAATGCCCCGCCAGCCAGCGTTCGGCATCCAAAGCAGCCATGCAGCCCATACCGGCGCTGGTGACCGCCTGACGGTAGACATGATCGGTCAAATCGCCGGCGGCAAAGACCCCCGGAATGGCTGTTCGGGTGCTGCCAGCTTCGACCTGAACATAACCGCCGTTATGTAGGGGAAGCTGATCTTTGACCAATTCCGACGCAGGGGCATGACCGATGGCGACAAAGAAGCCGTGGCAGGGGATATCGGCCATTTCGCCAGTGATCAGGTTGCGGGTGCGCACGCCGCTGACAGAGGTGGGCGCTTGTGTGCCCAAAACCTCGGTCACTTCGGAATTCCACACCATCTGGATTTTGGGATGTTTGAACAAACGATCCTGCATGATTTTTTCGGCGCGCAAGCTGTCGCGCCGATGGATCAAGGTCACTTTGGTCGCGAAATTCGTTAGAAACAACGCCTCTTCGACCGCCGTATTGCCGCCACCGATCACGACGACCTCTTTGCCGCGATAAAAGAACCCATCGCAGGTGGCACAGGCCGAGACGCCAAAGCCTTTGAACTTTTCTTCTGACGGAAGGCCAAGCCATTTGGCCTGCGCGCCTGTGGCCAAAATGACCGCCTCAGCGGTATAGGTGACCCCGCTGTCAGACTGGGCGGTGAAGGGGCGGTTTTGCAGATCGAGGGTGGTGATATAGTCTGAGATGATCTCTGCCCCCATGGCGCGGGCGTGGTCTTCCATGCGCACCATCAGATCGGGGCCTTGAACGTGGCTGTCGCCAGGCCAGTTTTCCACCTCGGTCGTGATGGTCAACTGTCCGCCAGGGGTCAGGCCCTGCACCAAGATGGGGTTAAGCATGGCGCGCGCCGCATAGACGGCCGCCGTGTAGCCCGCAGGGCCAGAGCCAATGATCAAAACCTTGCTGTGCCGCTGCTCGCCCATCGGAAACCTGCCTTTTTTGGATGACTGCACAATATAAGCCTTAGCAGGCCGATAGAAAAGGGCTGGTAGCTTGCGACTTTTTCTTGCGCCATTGCGAAATATTATTGCGCAACGCCACCCGTGCGCGTACTGATCGCGCAAAAGAGGAGCATGCCATGCCGGTTTCCAAGCTTGACCCGATTGATCGTAAGATTCTGGCGGAGTTGCAGGCCGATGGGCGCATGACCAATGTGGAATTGGCCAGCAGGGTCGGCATTTCTGCCCCACCCTGCCTGCGCCGTGTGCGGACCTTGGAAGAGGCGGGCTATATCAAGGGCTATCACGCCGATATCGACGCGCGCGAGATGGGCTTTGAGGTGCAAGTTTTCGCCATGGTGCGACTGAACAGCCAAGCCGAGGCGGATCTATCAACCTTTGAAGGCCGTTGCCGTGCATGGCCCTTGGTGCGTGAGTGCCATATGCTGAACGGCGAGATCGACTTCATTTTGAAATGTGTAGCCCCTGACTTGTCGACCTTTCAGAACTTTCTGACTGAGCAGTTGTTGAAGGCTGAGAATGTGGCCAACGTGAAGACATCTCTTGTCATTCGCTGCGCAAAAGACCAACCCGGATTGCCGTTTGAAGTGCTGGAAGCGCGTTTGGCCAAACTGGCCTAGCACGATTTTTCTGCGAAAAATCGGATCTTGTGCTTGTCGTGTCGGATGCGCAGTTTATGCCGCGTTAGTGGTGATTTTTCGCAGAAAAATCGTGCCTCCGGCGGGGATATTTATACACGGATGAAATTACAAAGTGACGCGCACCTCGATCAGGCGCGGGCCTTTGCACGGGGCGGACAGAGCCCTGTGCAGCTCAGCGGGGTCTTGCGGGATCGCGGTAAACGGCAGGTCGCAAGCGGCGGCGAAATGAGCCATCTTCAGCGGCGAGGGGTGGCAACCGATGATTTCAGTATTGGCGCCTCGCATTGCATCCGCGATTTCGCGAAAGGCCGCATTGTTCCAGACCAAAAAGGTGATGGGCAGGTTTTCATCCACGGCTGTGCGCAATTCTCCGGGGGAGAATTGCAAGCCGCCATCACCAATCAGGCAGACAACCGGCGTCCCGGGGGATGCCACGGCAGCGCCTACGGCGGCACCGGGGCCAAAGCCCAGCGCGCCAAAGCCAGTGGCCGCATTAAACCAGCCCCCCGCGCGGTCATGATCGTAGTAAAGATTACCGGCATAGACGGGTTGGGTGCTGTCGCCCACGATCAGCGCCTGTGGCAGCGCACTTCGGATGGCTTCGACCATCTCAAGCTGGGCGGGCATGGTGGCTGATAGATCGGCCAAGGCCGCACGGGCGGCGCTGCGGGTATCGCTGGCCGCTTGGGTGCTGTGGGCGGGCTTTTGGGCCAATTGGGGCGTTAAAGCCGCCATCGTGGCGCCCGCATCGCCCTGCAACATCAGCGCTGCGGGGTGGCGGGCCAACTGGTCAGCATCGATGTCGATGCGGATCATACCCGCCAAAGATGGCATGCCATCATCGGCGTACATATCGTAGTCGGTCTGGCCAATCTCAGTTCCAATCGCAAGGATCTGGTCAGAGGCGGCGATAAGGGCACGCACCGGCAGAAGGCTGGGCGAGGCGGGGATGCAAAGGGGATGGCCGTGCATCATTCCCCGCGCGTTGGTGGTTTGGATCACGGGCGCGTTTAGGACTTGGGCAAGCGCCAAAAGGCTGTCTTCCGCCCCGCGCGCACCGCCACCTGCCAAGATCACAGGGCGCTTGGCGGCGTTCAGCAAGGCTGCTGCCTTGGTAAGGTTGGCGGCGGGCGGAAGCGCCTTGGCAGCGGGAACTGCGGGTTTGGGCAGCGCTGCGCAGGGCAAGGGCATCACATCGGTGGGCACTTCGATATGCACAGGGCCGGGGCGACCCGTGGTCAGGAGCGCAAAGGCCCAGTCAAGCGTGGGGCCCACATCTTGCGGATCGGTGATCTGGCGCGACGGGCAAAGCGCACGCACCAAGGCCCCTTGGTCGGGCAATTCATGCAGCCGCCCCAAGCCGCGCCCCAGACTGTCGCGCCGATTGACGCCCGAGATGACCAGAACTGGCACAGAATCCTCTCGGCTTTGCGCCATGGCCGTCAGCGCGTTGGTCAGGCCGGGGCCTGTGATAACAAAGGCCACCCCCGGCTGGCCCGTCACGCGGGCATAGCCATCGGCCATAAAGGCGCAGCCCTGTTCGTGGCGTGCCGTAACGTGGCGCACCGGTGATCCTGACAGGCCGCGATACAGTTCGACCGTATGCACACCGGGGATGCCGAAGACCACACGCACACCGCGGTCAGCTAGGCCCTCAACCAAACGCTCTCCGACGGTTTTCATCATGCGCCTTTCAATTGACGGGCAGCAAAGGCGGACAGGCGGCGGCAGGCCTCGGCCAGTTCGTCATCTGACCGCGTCAGGCTTAGGCGCAACCAGCCGTTCAGCGCGGGGCCAAAACTTTCGCCCGGCATCACGGCGACCTTTTCTTCGTCCAGCAGGCGGCGGGCGAAGACTTCACCACTTAACCCCGTGGCGCGGATGTCGACGACGCTGAACATCCCCGCGGCCGGTTCATGCACGTGGATGGAATTCTTGCCGTGCAGCGCGTCCTTGATAAGCCGCGCGCGGCGCGCAAAGCGTTCGGCCATGCCGCGTGCGACTTCTGATGGTTTGGCCACGGCTTGGGCTGTCATATCGGCGATGAAGGGTTGGTTGCCAAACAGCATCGTCTCTGCCACCGGCAGCAAGGCTGCGACAAACTCTTCCGGCCCCACCGCCCAGCCGGAACGAAAGCCGGGGGCGGCGTGGGATTTAGAGATCGAGGCGACAGCAACGGTGCGATCGGCGAGATCGGCCACATCAAGCGGAGATGCGAATTTGCCGTCAGCGAAGATCAGTTCTTCATAAACCTCATCGGACAAGATCCACAAATCATGTGCTTTGGCCACACGGCCCAGCGCCAAGATATCCTCGGCCGTCAGCACGGCGCCCGTGGGGTTGTGCGGGGTGTTGAGCATCAGCACCCTGCTGCGCGGCGTGATGCGGGCCTCGACATCGGCGGCTTGCATCCGAAAGCCGTGTTCGGGGCGCAGCGGCACGGGCACCACTTTGGCCCCCGGCGCCATGATCACGCCTTCGTAGGTGGCATACATCGGGTCGCCCACCAGCACTTCGTCACCGGGGCCAACCAACCCTGTCAGCACGGCAAAAAGCGAGGTTTGCGTACCGGGAAAGGCCATGAATTGTTGCGTGGTGATCGGGCGACCGCGCCGTTCGGTGTAGCGCGCCGACAGGGCGGCCAGCAAAGCAGGTTCGCCGCGCCCATTAGAGTAGCCAAAGCGCCCTTCGTTCATCGCGGCCTTGGCGGTGTCGATCAGCGCAGAGGGGGGCGGCACATCGGGTTCGCCGATGGTCAAAAGCAAGACATCCTCGCCCGCAGCGATCATCGCCTTGGCCTTGGCGTGAACCTCCCACTTCGCGCCGCCAAGACCGGCGAGACGTTCGGTAACTGCTGCGTATTTCATGCCTGAACTTCCATGTTTGTCGTCAAAGGTAAGGGCGAGGTCTGCAATAGGCCTCCCGTAAGGTCCGTGCCCAGTATTGCGCCCACGGCGCGCAGGCCAAGGTCAACGAGTTCTTCGGGCGCAAAGGCGTTGGGCAAAGCGCAGCCTTCCATCCACAAGCCATCAATCACGGCGTTGCAGGCGATGGCAAGGCGGCGGAGGGCTTGGGCATCGCTGTGCCCAATCAGGTCAGCGATTAGGCTTTGCAACTGGTCGCGAAAGGCCAGATAGGTTTGCGCGTGGGTCTGGCGCATGGCCGGATCACGGTGGGTTTCTTGCAGGAAGGTGGCCCACAGCACCAAGGCTTCGCCGTCAACCACGGGCGGGCTTAGGGCTGCGGTGACAAAGGCCGCAAGGCGCGCCTTTGGGTCATGGGGCGCTGTGCGCAGAACGGCGGCGCTGTGGGCTGTCATGCGGTGCATCAGATGGGCATAGGCTGCGGCCATCAGGTGGTCTTTACTGCTGAAATAGTGCCGGATCAGCCCTGACGTCACCCCCGCCTTGTGCGCAATGGCGCGCACAGTGGCCGCTTGTGCCCCCCCTTCGGCCACCAGCGCCAAGGTGGCGTTGATCAACGCCTGACGGCGGGTGTCTTCATCTGCGCGGTGATAGGGTTTGCGGTCGGAAGGCAAGGGGGCGGGCCTTATTATGCGGCTGGATAATTGATAGCCCTCCCCATGCGCTAAGGCAAGCGTTCGAGGATGTTAAAGCCGGATATCTTGGCGGCCATCGCCGCAAACCTTGCTGCCGCTGCCCCATCCCGCTAAGACACCCTAGCCGGGGATGTTCCCGGTATTCTCAGGGCGGGGTGCAATTCCCCACCGGCGGTATAGCCCGCGAGCGCCTTTGGCAACAAAGGGTCAGCAGATCCGGTGCAACTCCGGGGCCGACGGTATAGTCCGGATGAAAGAGAATGCGCAATTTGCCTGCCCGAAAGGGCGGTTCCTTGCGCATATCCCCCTGATTTATGTGGTCGTAAGGAGACACCCATGAATCAGACCAACCTTCTAAAGGGCGCTGCCTTTATGGTGCTGGCAGGCATCTGTTTTGCCGCAGCCAATGCCATCACCTTTGTGATCACCGCCCAGTTAGGCTTTAAGCCGCAATCTGATACCTTCTGGCAATATGCCATCGCCACCGCCTTTTCGCTGCCCTTTGTGCTGCGCGAGGGATTGGGCAAACTGCGCACAAAACGACCCATTTTGCACATCATCCGTGTGATCCTGTCGGCGCTTGGTGTGCAAGCCTTTGTGATGAGCCTGGCCTCGGGCACGCCGATTTGGCAGGTGATTGCTTTGGTCATGACCTCACCCATCTTCGTGCTGATTGGCGCGAAGGTGTTCTTGGGTGAAATCGTCACACCTGCGCGCTGGATTGCGGCGGTGGTTGGGCTTGGCGGGGCCAGCATCGTGGCCAACTTGTGGACGACGGGGCTGACCACCGCGATGATTTATCCGGTCGCCGCCGCCGTTCTATGGGCGGCATCGTCCCTGTTGACCAAGGTGCTGACCCGCACCGAACAGGCCCCGACTGTTACGCTGTGGCTTTTGGTTCTGCTGACGCCGATCAACGCGGGCCTGTCGGTGCAGGCGGGGTTTGAACTGCCCAGTGCGCAGATCTTGGGCTGGCTGGTGTTGGGTGGCATCATCATGATGGCGGCCCAATATTTGCTGACTTGGGCCTATGCCGCCACCGATGCGGCCTTTGTGCAGCCGTTTGATGACCTCAAGCTGATCAGCAATATTTTGATCTATGGTCTGGCCTTTGGCTATTGGCCCGAGGGGAATATCTGGGCCGGTGTGGCTCTTATTCTCGCGGGCTCGCTGTACCTGCTTTGGTCTGGGCGCAACCCGCAAGGCGTTGCTGTTCCGGCCTAGGGGCTGGACATTCATGCGCCAAGGGATAGCCTTGGCGCATGAAACCTAAATCCCCTCGCCTTGCTGCTCGTGCCCTGATTTTGCAGGACAATGCGCTTTTGCTGGTGAACGCCTTTCCTGACGGGCGATCTGATCTGTGGTGCGCGCCCGGCGGTGGGGTGGAATCGGGTGCCTCGTTGCATGACAATCTGATGCGCGAAGTGCATGAGGAAACGGGGCTGCGCATCGCGGTTGGCGCGCCGGCGCTGGTGAACGAGTTTCACGATCCTGCCAGCGGGTTTCATCAGGTCGAGATTTTCTTTCACTGCACCATCACGGCAGGTGATCTTACCCCCGACTGGCGCGATCCCGCAAAGGTGGTGACAGAGCGGCGGTTTTTCAGTCAAGTCGATCTGCAAACCCGCAAGATCCGCTTCAAACCTGACAGCCTGCCACAAGTGGCATGGGGCCAAGGCCTGACCTATGACCCGCTGGAGCGGTTGGTCCGATGAGCCGCGCCTTTGTGAAAGAGGGCGATGGAGCGTTAGACCCGCTTCCAGACCTGCCGCTGTCGACCCATCCAAACTATGTTACCCTGCGCGGCTTGGCCGATTTGCAGGCACGGTTGCAGCAGATGCAAACCACGCTCGCCGCTCTCAAATCCCGTGCCGAGCGATTGGACAAATTGCCCGAAGCTGCCGCCGAACGCGACATCCGTTATCTTGAGGCGCGACTGCGCAGCGCCATTCCGGTGGACCCCGCCCAGCACGATCTTTTGCAGGTGGCCTTTGGCCTATGTGTGCAGGTCTGCGACCCGTCAGGGCGCGAACAGGTCTATGAAATCACCGGTGAGGACGAGGCCGACCCCACCTTGGGCCGCATCAGCGCGCATTCGCCGGTGGCACGCGCACTGATCGGGGCCGAAGTGGGCGATAGCGTGATTTGGAAGAAACCGAACGGTCCCATCGAACTGAATATAAGCGCCATCACATGCCCGAAAGACTGATCCGACCACTTCATCCGATGCAAGACCGCGGTGCCGTAGCAAGCCTGTTGTCGGAGGCGTCGGATTACTACCATCTTTGGCTAGGCCACGATCCAGGACCCGAGCAGGTCGACGAGGTGTTTACCGCCTGCCCGCCCAACTGCGATCCAGCGCGGTCGCATAGACTGGGATTGTTCCTTGATGAACAGCTTGTAGGCGTGGCCGAACTGTCGTTTGGCTTTCCTATGCCCGAAGACTCCTATCTTGGCCTGATGATCCTTGCCCCTTCGGCGCGGGGCCAAGGCCATGGATCGGCATTCATGGCCCATGCGGAAACGCTCGCCCACCCCAGCCCACGCATTTACCTTGGGGTGCTTCAGGCCAATACGCGCGGCCATGCGTTTTGGGTAAGGCTGGGCTTTGGCCCGACCGGAGTGTCGCGCTTTGATGACGAGACGGGGCACACGCTCCACCGCCTTGTGAAGTCGCTGTAACCCAAACCGCCGCAATCAAACAAAAAGGGCGCCCAAACGGGCGCCCTTTTCGATCTGCCTTTGGGGGCAGATTACATCATGCCGTCCATGCCGCCCATGCCGCCCATGCCGCCGCCTTGGCCGCCGCCGCCATTGCCCTTGGGCTCTTGACGATCAGCGATCATGGCTTCGGTGGTGATCAACAGCGATGCGATCGAGGCTGCATCTTCCAGCGCGGTCCGCACAACTTTGGCCGGGTCAATGACGCCGAAGGCGAACATGTCACCATATTCTTCGGTCTGCGCATTAAAGCCAAAGGTCGGATCGTTGCTTTCGCGCACTTTGCCCGCGACAACAGCGCCGTCAACGCCCGCGTTTTCAGCGATCTGGCGCAGAGGTGCTTCCAGAGCGCGGCGCACGATGGCGATGCCGTTCTGCTGGTCAGAGTTGGCACCCTTCAGGTCGTGCAGCAATTTGGCAGCTTGAATCAAAGCCACGCCACCGCCAACCACGATACCTTCTTGCACGGCCGCACGGGTCGCGTTCAAAGCGTCGTCAACGCGGTCTTTGCGCTCTTTCACTTCGATCTCGGTCATGCCGCCAACGCGGATCACAGCAACACCGCCAGCCAGTTTGGCCACGCGCTCTTGCAGTTTTTCCTTGTCGTAGTCCGACGTGGTTTCTTCGATCTGGGTGCGGATCTGGCCAACGCGGGCTTCGATCTCAGCCTTGGAACCAGCGCCGTCAACAACGGTGGTGTTATCCTTGGTGATCGAAACTTTCTTGGCACGGCCCAGCATGTCGATGGTCACCGATTCCAGCTTCATGCCCAGGTCTTCCGAGATCACTTGACCACCGGTCAGGATCGCGATGTCTTGCAGCATGGCTTTACGACGGTCGCCAAAGCCCGGAGCTTTGACAGCGGCAATCTTCAGGCCACCGCGCAGCTTGTTCACGACCAGCGTGGCCAAAGCCTCACCTTCAACATCTTCCGAGATGATCAGAAGCGGGCGCTGCGATTGAATCACGGCTTCCAGCAACGGCACCATCGGCTGCAGCGACGAAAGTTTCTTTTCATGCAGCAGGATGTAAACGTCTTCCAGCTCGACGGTCATTTTGTCGGCATTGGTCACGAAATAGGGCGACAAATAGCCACGGTCGAACTGCATGCCTTCGACGACTTCAACTTCGGTCTCAAGACCTTTGTTTTCTTCGACGGTGATCACGCCTTCGTTGCCAACGCGCTGCATGGCGTCTGCAATGAAGCGGCCGATTTGAGCTTCGCCGTTGGCCGAGATGGTGCCAACTTGGGCGACTTCGTCCGAATCTTTGACCGGACGCGAAGCGGCTTTGATCGCAGCAACGACCTTGGTCGTCGCCAGATCGATACCGCGCTTCAGATCCATCGGGTTCATGCCGGCGGCTACGGCTTTCATGCCTTCGCGCACGATGGCTTGGGCCAGAACGGTGGCGGTGGTGGTGCCGTCGCCTGCTTCGTCATTGGTGCGGGAAGCAACTTCCTTCACCATCTGCGCGCCCATGTTTTCGAACTTGTCAGCCAGTTCGATTTCCTTGGCAACCGTCACACCGTCTTTGGTGATGCGCGGTGCGCCAAAGGACTTGTCGATCACGACATTGCGGCCTTTGGGGCCCAGTGTGACTTTGACAGCGTCGGCCAGAATGTTGACGCCACGCAGCATGCGGTCGCGGGCATCGGTGTCAAAACGTACGTCTTTAGCAGCCATTGTGCTAACTCCCGTTTGAATTGGTGGGTGGAGGGTGCGTGGTTCCACGCACCGCAAGGATCATCCGTAGGGTGCGGGTTTACACGCACCGTCGAAAAGACAGGCGACTTAGGAGATGATCCCCATGATGTCGCTTTCTTTCATGATCAGCAGTTCTTCGCCGTCAAGTTTGACTTCCGTGCCGGACCATTTGCCAAACAAGATACGGTCGCCAGCTTTAACCGCCGGTGCGATCAGCTCGCCCGAATCCTTGCGAGCGCCTTCGCCCACAGAAATGATCTCGCCCTCAGCGGGCTTTTCCTTGGCGCTTTCCGGAATAATCAGGCCGCCGGTTGTTTTTTCGGTCGAGGCGATACGCTTGACCAGCACGCGGTCATGCAGAGGTTTGAAAGCCATCTGGCAACACTCCCTAGGTTCCAGGTTAATCAAGTTAGCACTCATATCGGGTGAGTGCTAATGACGAGTGAGGTAAGCGCTGCCCCCCACACTGTCAACACCTAGGACCGCAGAATCTTGGGACGCATGGTGAATAGGCAAGATCTCGCGCTGCCCTTGCTTGGAGAATTTGTGGCCAAAAGTTTACACTTTGGCAGCCACTCAAAATCATTTGAGTGGATGGGTCAGAAAAACCAGCTTTGGGGTTGTGCCAAGGGACAGCGGACCACAGTTTGCTGAGGCGTACACCGACTCGAAACGTGGAAGGAACTCCCGCAAATGCAAAACAGCGGCTTTCTGCATCGGCTTGGGCATCTGGGCTTTTTTCGCCGCGCTTCCGTCTTTGTCGCCAAACCGCGCCTTTGGCGGTCACATGTGGTTTTTTGGCTTGGGGCT
>Ga0209550_10000079_pt1 | contig 71991 bp, 67 predicted proteins | sample LauGreSuBDMM15SN_2_FD_187567 | JGI IMG/M metagenome (GOLD analysis project Ga0209550, IMG submission 187567) | Freshwater lake microbial communities from Lake Michigan, USA - Su13.BD.MM15.SN (SPAdes) (version 5) | ecosystem: Environmental > Aquatic > Freshwater > Lake | place: Lake Michigan... | reverse complement strand
AGTACCGCTATTAACACTAATATCATCAGCAAATGAGCCAGAACCATCTATACTATATTGGGAACCACTGTTCATTTGAATAGAATTTAAATATAAACGGGTATTACCATAACTAGTTTGGTAAAATATTTTGTTATTAATAAACTTGTTACTCGGAACATTCCCAAAATAGGATCCTGCATTAGTCTTAAAAGTTCCATTATTGAGAACTCTACCAATATTGTTGAAAGATGTATCATTTACAAATAAAGCATTGTAACTGTTATCGAAGAATCCTGTTGAATTATTGTTAAAAGTTCCATTAGGAATAGATGTAAAAAAAGTATTTATATTATTAAATGAACCATCATTGGAAAAATTATAATTAGTTGAAAATTTTCCATAATTATTAAATGTAGTACCGCTATTAACACTAATATCAGAAGTAAATGAGCCAGAACCATCTATACTATATTGGGAACCATTGTTCATTTGAATTGAATTTAAATATAAACGGGTAGTACCATAACTAGTTTGATAGAATATGTTGTTATTAATAAACTTGTTAGTCGTAACATTCCCAAAATCGGATCCTGAATTCGTCTTGAAAGTTCCATTATTAAGAACCCATCCGATATTATTGAAAGATCTATCGTTAGTAAAGAGGGAATTGTAACTGTTACCAAAAAACCCTTTTGCAGTATTTGTAAAAAGTCCACCATTAAGAAATCTACCAATATTATTGAAAGAGGTATCATTGATAAACTGGGAATTGTAACTGTTATCGAAGAATCCCGCATTTGTAAAAACTCCATTATAAAGAGTTTGAAAACGATTTATATTATTAAATGATCCAAAATTGGTAAACTTATACTCTGTTGAAAAGTTTCCATAATTATTAAATCTAATGCCTTCATTAATAGTAATAATACTATTAGGAAAAGGATAAGTAAACGATCCAACACCATCTATACTGTATTGGGAACCATTGTTCATTTGAATCGAATTTAAATATAAAGTACCACCAGGATTACCAAACATTTTTTGATAAAATATGTTGTCATTAATAAAATTGGAAATATTAGAGTTACTAAAAGAGCACCTTGGATTATTCTGAAATGTTCCCAAATTTCTAAAAATACCAGATGTAATTTGGAAAGTACCTTGATTTTGAAATATTGAATTTAACCTACTATTATCAAAATAACTATTTGAATTATTAATCTCAAAAGTTGAGTAGTTTGTAAAGGTACCTAAATTTACAAAATATCCAGGGGACATATCAAATACTGCGTTTCTAATTAAACGAGTGCTACTGTATGTGTTATACCCTCCATTATAAAAATTCCCACTATTTTGGTGTATACCGCCCGACATACTTAATTTACTACAATTATAAAAGGTACCACTTGTAGTTATATTTGCATTAGCCACTAAATAAATACCTATTTGTGTCGAGAGGGTAATCTCATTCAAAGGGGCACGTTGATTATAAAGAATTCCGTTGTTTATTAAATCAGTCGACTTATTCATAATAATAATACTTTCATTTATAAAATAGTTATGATTAGAATTGTTATATAACCCACGGGTATTTATACGTATGTTGTTATTGTATTCAGGTGTAAAAATAAGCTGGTTACGGAAATAAATATCAAGAGGGTAATTATTATTTACCCTTATAATCCCATAGTTTTGACTAAAAAAAGAAATTTGGTTTAAATTTAAAATAGGTGATGTAAAAGTAATTCTTGCATCAAAAATATTTATAGTACCGCCATTGTTAATTATCATTAATTTAAAAAATGTCAACGCAGGAAATCGACCGCTCGCTATATTTAGAGTATAACCTGGCGGTATGTATAGAATACTGATAGCTACACTAGTAAACCCAATCCTTCTAAAGATTTGGGAATCAACATATGTGCCAGTAAGAATTATATTTGCATTATTTCTTGGAACTATAACAGGCAGAGACACCGTTCCACTTGGCGAATATGGTAATATACCCTTAACCAAATCACTAGGAATAAAAGTGGCAACAAACTCTAGTGGTGAAAAAAAATATGGTGTGCCATTTACGGAACCAAGTGTTCGAGGTGGAGGTGAGGGCTCAGGAGGTTCGATTCCATAAACAGTAAAAAAACTACCAATACTCCCATAATGTCGGATACAGTAATTTAATACTCTTGAATTACCTGCGTAACCGCTGGTTTTACCAAATCTATTAAACTTGCCCATTTATTTATATAAATATAATATACTTAATTTTTTATTTTACAAAAATGGATGATTACCGGGTCCCCGCCGGCTACAAGCCGCCCGGCTAGCCGGGCAGCCGGGCGGGGCCAAATGGGTGGGTTTTCACGAAAAACTTCGGAAAAAGCGGCCAAGTGGTGTGGTTTTCAGAAAACTCTCCGGGCGGGTATCACGAATATTCGAAGCACCCCCGGGCGGGTATCACGAATATTCGAAGCACCCCCGGGCGGATATCAAAAATAGCCGGGACCTAGCCGGCTAGCCGGCCGGCTTGAAACCCGGCAGCCCGGCTCCAAGCCCTAATGATTACATTAAATTTTATTATTTAATGAGTATAACATTCCTTTCAATTCAGGATAATACAAACATTCTTTAGGCCATTTTCCAGTAATTTCCCGAATACGCAAAGAATTTGGATGACAACGTTTTTTTATTGTATCATTTCTTTTTTTAAATATATTTTTCCATGTCCGCTGTATTAATTTAATCCAAAATGTTTTAATTATGGCTACACATTCTTGCGTTTCTAAATATATACACTCTGCTATTTCTGGACCAATAAATGCATATGTATCTGCATACTGGTTGCGTAAAGTTTCTATCAAATGAATATTTAGTTTTTTAAATCTGTAATGAACTAAATAAATATCTATAGAAGTTTCACTTTCAATTTCCAAAGATTCATTATAAAGCTCACATAATACAATATTAAAACGAGTCACGCTGTTTTCTTCTGGTTCATAAAATATGCTATTATCTTGCTCGTCATAGTCATCGTCTACGTCATATTCACTAAAGTATTCATTATCTGTTTCAGTTTCTGTATCAGAATTAATATCTAAATTGTTCATTTTTATATTTTTATATATTGATTTTACTAATATAAAATTCATTTATTCAATTTTTTTAAATAATATATATATATAATGAAACTTAAACCAGTTGTATCAAAAATCCTTACAAATAAGTGGGTATTGAACTTTGTCTCTCTTCTTGCATTATTAAATTTAATAGGATATATAGTTATTGGAAATGTAACAAATGTTGTGTTATTTGTCATCATTGCTATCGTAGTTAGATATTTTAGTAAAAATATGATAATTGTTTTAGGAGCACCACTCCTTTTAGTGAATTTATTTTCTTTAAAAAATATTTATTCTATTGAAGGATTAGAGAATAATAAAACAAGCGACCACGACGAAATCATAAAAAAAATAAACGATCAACCCAAGAAAAATGAACATCCAGTTTTGCCTGGTACCGAACATACTGAAGATTTAGAAGGCGACAATGTTGACCCTGCAAATGTTAAAACAGATGAACATTTTGAGGTTGGTCGTACAAAAAATGGTGGTTCCAAGATTGACTATGCCGCCACAATTGAAAACGCATATGATGAGTTAAACAAGGTTTTAGGAAGTGATGGTATCAAAAGTTTAACGGATGATACACAACGATTAATGAAACAACAAATGGAATTAGCCAAATCGATGGAAGGCTTAGCACCTCTAGTAGAAAAAATGATGCCTATGGCTGAGAAAATGCAAGGTATGATGCAAAATATGGATAGTGGAAATAGTGGTATGTCGGGTATAATGGAAATGGCACAAAAAATGGCCAAAGGATTAGGAAATGCGAACAAATCTACTTAAAATATAACTAATCTTTGCTGTAAATAAGTATTTTATATTATAATATTATAATATGAAAAAATGTCCTCCAGGAGTGATATGTGTAGAAAATTATACAATGTTTTTTATTGTAATTTGTGTTATAATAATTGTTTATTTAATTTATACGAATATGTTTAAGCAAAAAATAGTGGTAAACAATCATCCATCGGAAAAAATAATTATAAAAGACAGTCAAAGAGAGAACCCAGGATGGTTGGGAGGGTTGATACCTAGTTGGCCTTATAATAATTTTGTACCGCCGCTTACAAGCGATCCATTATTAAACCCATATTCTCCCCCTTTAAGGGATGAGAGATATTTTATCCCAGGACTTCAACCAATTCCACCAGGAGCAGTGCCAATTAATGTATCTACCAATGTTGGAGCTGTAGATACTGCTTATCGACAAGTTGGAATATTAACTCCTGTCAATGGAAAGTCAAAAGACAATATTTTACCCCTAATGGGAAGGCCATTGTTTACAAATCGTAATAAGTGGAACTATTACACAACCAGTAACCAACACAATAACGTTAAATTACCTATACTACTAAAAGGAAAAAGCTGTACCAATGAATATGGTTGTGATAATTTATATACTGGAGATGTAGTATATGTAGAAGGCGCAAATGAGTCTTATAAGGTAACTGTCTATGATAATAGCACAATGAAATACTTGCCGTTTATTTGAGAGTAATTACTTTTTTCAATCCTTTATGTATTTTTTTGCGTATCGTTTCTTGTGAATATCCGGTGATTTGTGATATGTATTTATTATTGCATTTTTTATTAAATACAAAATCATATTTCAAATAAAGAATCCTTTTGGTAAAAGGGTCTAGTTTGTCGATTTCATTCCATATTTGAATAGTTCCCTCATACATATGGTAGTTATTATTTTTATCTAATTCTAATTCTAATATACCTTGTACATTTGTCATTTTAAATCTATTTTTTCTATCATTGTCAGTATATAGTTTATCAAATTTCCAGTTGTTATCGTAGCTTATGAATATAGGATATAGTGCTCTTCTATAGTTTTCTAATTCTGGTGTTGATATATTTTTTTTATTTGAAATTCTCCATTGTCTGGGTATACCAGTAGAAGAAAAATGTGTTGTAAGTGTATATAACAATTCATACTTAATATATAAATTTGCAAAATAGACAAAACTCGTATTGCCGTTATATCTTTTGATACATTTGTATAATCCAAATTTACTAGATATAATCAAATCTTCTTTATGTATATTTTGACACTTGAAATTATGGAATTTTTTAAATTCCAATGCTTTTTGTATTGCCCATTTTTCGTAAGAAGAATATAATAGACTATTTATTTTCTCTCTATAAACAGGTTTCAAGTCTTTATTTTTAATTAAAATAACTATTGATTTCATTTGCTGTGGAGTTAAATATAATCCATTTACGAATACAAAATTAAAATACACATTAAAATACAAGTTAAAGTATAAATAGAACAAAAAAACATAATATATCAAGGACATTATATTATGTATTGGAAAATGTTTAAGTTTGTAATTTATTGATTTTATTCTTCTTCGTCTTTATGCGAAATTTGCCATTTTTTCTTGATTTACCGCCTTTATTAGCCATAGTTTCTGCCATTTGATTAATTGATGTAAAACCATTCTGTGGAATATCTATATTATTGGAAGATATGTTTTGAGTCACTTTATCTGTTATAAAATCTACTACTGTGTCAATCGCTTTTGTAAGTTCTTCTTTACTGTCTTTTGCTTCATCCTTATTACCAGATGGTTCTGACACTACAATTTCTGAAGGGGTTTCTAGTTCATCCTTATTACCAGATGGTTCTGACACTACAATTTCTGCAGAGTTTTCTACTTCATCCTTATTACCAGATGGTTCTGACACTACAGTTTCTGCAGGGGGTTCTACTTCATCCTTATTACCAGATTTTATAGTTTCTTGTATATTTTCTATTTCATTTGTTGTAGTCGAATCATTAATAACATCTTTTTCTGGGTCGGAAGTTTCCAGATATTCATTTACTAGAGGCACTGGTTGGGTTTCAAATTCTCTTATGTTTTGGTTATTATCTTGTAATTTTTCTTTAGGAAATGATACTTCGTCATCTCTAATTTCTGTGTTACCGCCACGTAGTTTTTTATAGTCAAACCTTTTTAAAGTTTTCCTAGCCAAATTTAGTTTTTGTTTTCTTCTAAATGTGTTACGTTTGTTTGAAGTGTTTCTTTTTTTTATTTTTCTTACACTTTGTCTTTTTTTATTATATAATTTTGATATTTTACCTTTAGTTAATTTCATTTCTATATAAATTAATTGATATTTTTATTTATATATACGTATATTAATGAGTACAGAAAATATAAATATATCAAGAGATAATGTACAAGGTAAATGTGATTTAAAATGCGCATACAATTTTAATTATTCTGAAAGTAATTGCACCGCTAAAAATAATGGTGTAATGATTAATTTAACATATGATAATAGAAGTACATCTCCTGTATTGTATAATAATCAAAAATATAATGTTTCAGGAATTATGATAACTAGTCCATCTGTTCATAATTTTAATGGCAATAAAGTGGCTGCTGAAATTGTAGTTGAACATAGTGGTGTTCTAGGCGGCCCACAATTATTTGTGGCAATACCTATTATTTCTTCAAGTAACTCGTCAAGTGGGTCAAATCTTATAAAAGAAGTAATAGAATCCGTAGCTACAAATGCACCACGTCAAGGTGATTCCACGAACTTAAATATTTCTGGGTTTACATTGCAGAACATAGTTCCAAACAAACCTTTTTTTAGTTATACTAGTTCAGATAAGAATGAATATATTGTTTTCGGAATATTAGAAGCCATCCCTATTAACAATAGTACTCTTACGAAATTAGGAAAAATTATAAAACCTTTTCCAGTTCCTATGAAAGGAAATGCCTTATTCTTAAATTCATCTGGTCCTAATACAACAAGTACCAATGGCAGCGATGGAATTTATATTTCTTGCAAACCAACGGGTTCATCTAAAGAAGAAACTGCTGTCGAATACACAAAAAATACACCTTCCTATGATTTGTCTAAATTATTAGATAATCCTATAACAATGTTAGTATTTCAAATTATAATTGGTTGTTTTATATTTATAATACTTTTTATATTTATTAGTTATGTATATAGATTTTTAACTAGTGGTTCAACGAAATTACCGAATGCAATTTCAAAAATATATTGAATAAGTGAATAAGTGAATAAGTGAAATAAGTGAATAAGCGAATAAGTGAATAAGCGAATAAGTGAAATAAGTAAATCAAAAAGTATTTATTTTTTACAATAGTTATTATTATAAACTTATCAAATAATAATTATTTAGTTTTTATTTATTGTTAGGCTGTTTAGTTACCATTTATTGGTGAAGCATCGTGTAAGTTATCCAATAATGGTTTATAGGAAGCCTGCGTGATGGAAAACCCAGCATTCATTACGGGTGCCATTTTTGCAACAACTTCTTGTTCTAAAGTATAAGGGAATTGGTTATACGCAGTAAACTGAGACATTTTCTTCTCTTCAGAAGGAGCAAATCTTTTTAAAGCGTCAGCCCCAGTTTTAATGGATGAACGTCTTATCAAATCAAAAGCCACCAACAAAGATAATATGGCTAAAATGGGATTTGCGTGCATAAATAAATAAACCACCGCCATAAATATAACAATTTTACCTACTAAAGAATCAACCATATTTGCAATAAGATCAGGTGTTTTAAAACCAAGTATCAAATATATAATAAATAATACTAGCAAAACTAGTTCACCTATATGTTCTTTTTTTAATAAACTAGAAAAAATCTCCATATATCATATTCATAGATTTTTATTTATACACTAATAAACTTTGGACAAAAGGGTATAAATATAATTTACTAAATAATAATAGTTTATGACAGAATTAAACACGTATTTAGGTCAAAAAGGATATACAATAAATAAAAGTGAAGTAACCATTGAAAAACAAAAACAAATAAGAAATGATTTAACAATTAAACCATTTCTTATTGGTTCTCCTGTAAATAACGAACAAAAAACCTTCCCTGCATATCGTGAATCTGGAAATAAGTTTTACGTACCTCACTATTATGGAGTTGAAAATTTTGGTCCTCCAAAAAAATACAAAATTTCTGAAGGGATAGACATCAATCTAGAGTTTGCAGGTATATTGCGCGATTATCAAGCGCCGGTAGTGAACAAATTTATACAACATTGCAAACATTCTAATTATGGTGGTGGTCTACTAGAACTTTATTGTGCTTGGGGAAAAACATCTGGGTCCTTGTATATATTGTCCCAATTAAAGAAGAAGACACTGGTAATCGTTCACAAAGAATTTTTGATGAACCAGTGGATAGAGAGAATCCAGCAATTTCTTCCTCACGCAAAAGTAGGAAAAATTCAGGGCGCTATTATTGACGTAGAGAACAAGGATATAGTTCTTTGTATGTTACAAAGTCTTATATCGAAAGATTACGATTCGGCATTATTTGAACAATTTGGGTTTACGATTATTGATGAGGTACATCATATTTCTAGCCAGTCATTCTCAAATTCACTCTTCAAAGTTGTTACAAAGTATATGTTGGGGTTGTCTGCAACTATGGAGAGAAAAGATGGTACTACGAATGTGTTTAAAATGTTTTTAGGGGATGTCATTTATAAAGCACAAAAGAAAAACGAGACTGCCGTAGAAGTGCGAGCAATAACCTACAAAGTAGATGACGATGAATTTAATGATACCATTTTGGATTTTAGAGGAAAACCACAGAATAGTTCAATGATTAGTAAATTGTGCGAATATAATCGTAGAACAGAGTTTATTATTACAACATTATGTGACTTTATTGCAGTAGATAGTAATGATGATATAAAAAATAATAATACAGAAGAAAAATACCAACAAACCGCTCTACAACATAAAAAGAATATGGATATGTCTGTTCCGAATTGTGAAATTTGCAACAAAAATAACAATTATCTAATGCGTAATACGTGTTGTGATACTGTAAAATATTGTATGAATTGTATAGACAATTTAGAATCGCAAAGTCAAATAACAAATAAAACACAAAAAAACAAAGAAAAAGACCAATCCGATAAAAAAAGAAAGGAGAGAACAAAGTGTCCAAATTGTAGAAAAGTTTTAAAATACGAGCAAAATTATATAGAAAACCCTTATGTAAAACCATTAGAGCAAACACATACAATTGTTATGTCTCACAATTTAAATGTATTACATTATATTTATAAAAAGTTTGTTTGCAAAAATTTAGCTAGTGTAGGTTATTATGTTGGGGGAATGAGCGAATTAGAACTGAAACAATCAGAGAAAAAGCAGGTTATTTTAGCTAGTTATTCTATGGCGCAAGAAGGCCTAGATATATCCACGTTAAATGCACAATTTTTAATCACCCCGAAGACGGATATTGTTCAGATAGTAGGAAGAATTTTACGTGCTAAACACGCATTTTCACATCCAATTATTTATGATTTTGTTGATTCACACGATGTTTTCCAAAGACAATGGTTGAAAAGAAAGGCTTATTATAAAAAAGAAAATTACAAGATTATAGGAACAAACAGTACTCATTATACCCGTGTTTCGAGTAATTGGAAAATAATATACGAACCAAAATCAGATACACCTATATGTAATACGAGTAAAAATGTAACACAAGAAAAAATAATAAAAACAACAAAAAAAACAGCATCATTAAAAAGCAATAATTCAACAGATAAAAGTATTACAAATGACTCTGACATAGAAGAAGATGATTGCGATGGAGAATCAGATAAACCTAAAGATAAATATTTACCAGGTAAATGCTTATTATCATTCAAAAAATAAACCAATAAATAAAAATAACTCAAAATATTTTTATAAATATTAATTTATATAAAAATATTTAATGACCTCTTGAAGGTGTTCCGGTATTTGTATAGTGATTATAGTTGTCTACTGCATTATTAGAAACTACTATAGGTGGTGGATTTGCAAGGGCTAATTGACTTGCGGGCAACACACCTCCTACAGAATAGGATAAACTAAAGGGTTGGTTATTTTGATATTGAGAATAACCGCCACGTTGTCTATGACTACGTTTTTTGCTATGTGAGCGTCTTCGGTGGTTTGTTTTCTTACCTCCCGCTAAACCTCTAGCTAATGAACGACCTCTAGAAGCCATTCTAGTACGAAGTCTATTTTTTAAACTCGCCATCTTTCTACTGCCGTGTTTCATTTTCTTATACTTTTTAGTGATATTTTTAATTTTTCTTTTAAGTTTTTTTGCGCCGCCTTTAAATAATTTTCCTGCCGCAGCATCAATATTACTTTTTGCACCTGCTAAAGCAGACCCCCCTGGTACTTCATTGCTTCCAAAATTTGCAGGACTATGGGAGTTATCTTTATTTACAAACGCACTATTTACATTACTAAATGGTGATAGTTGTCCATACCCAAGATTAGAAGCACCTGACATATACTATATCAATATAATTTATTGTATGTGGTTTTATTATTATAACTGTTTTTATTGTAGTTTGATTTATTGTAACTTATTTTAGTATAGTTCGGAGTATTTGTACTTTTGTAATTGCCTTTATTTTGGTTATATTTTATGTACAAATCCCTCAATTCTTGTAAAGATATAATTTGGGATTTGTCTTCCGACAACTTTATAGGACACCATTTTTTAAATTTATGGTTGAATTGACAAACCATTTTATACGATTTATTTAAATGAACAAATTTTCCAATGTTTTCATTTTCAAATTCATTTTCATCGTCACTTTCTTCTAATGCATCCAAATTGTCGTTTTCTTTTATAACTCTAAATAATTTATTCATCAATACACTGGTTGAATAATCTGGTATATGAGCGATCCCGTGTTTTTCTTCTTGTAACTCCTCATTTAGACAATATAAATCATAAATATCGTCTTGAATATCTGGACGAATTAAAAATACTATTTCACTTTTAGTATTAAATCTTTGCAATTTATTTTGACTAATATTTGTATTTGTATTTGTATTTGTATTTGTATTTTGAGTAATATTATTTTCTGGAAAAATTTGTAAAAATTCATTTATTGATTGTAAATTATTCTTTTTAATGTTATTTATGTCACTATCTTTATTTTTAACCTCAGGATGTTTATATGTATTATAATTCATAAATAAAAAATTATTCATTCTACTAAATAATTTGAACTGAATCGTATTAATTATATAACTAATATTAGGAATTTTTTTGTCTAATTCTTCTAAATTCTTGCATATTATTGGTAATCCAAAAGTAATATTTGATATATTTTGTATATTAATTAAATTTAAATAATCCTTTAATAAGGCGTTTATTTGTATTAATTTATCCCCCCAGTTCATTCGGTTAATAAAGAGACCTTTGTAACTAAATATATCTTCAATCGTAAAAAACGTGTGATTACAATTATTAAAAAGAGTACCATAAATAATTGTTCCTTTTGTAAGGTCTAATGAATAGTCGTTGTATTCAATTTGAATATCGTAGATTTGTTTATTCTCTTTTAATTTCATAATTAAACACGCGTTTTTATTGTGAATACGTGTAAACCAAATAAAACATTTTATTCCTTTTGGTATGACTTCTATATAATCTGAATGATAAACCTTCTTATAAACAATATTTTCATAAGAAAGTTTTATGTTTGGAAATGTTTTTAATATATTTTGCTTATTTTCTACGGTTAACATTTATATTATATAATACAAAATCTTTATATTGTTTCATAATTTGAAAATGAATTATAATTAGACATAGAGTCTAATGATGAAATATTTGTATCTCCTTTACTAGAATTGTGCAATTGTTTTTTCAAAAAATTTTTTAATTCATTTTTCATTGTGGGCTCTTCTTTTTTAGGTAGTAAATCAATCAACGTGTAATCTTCTGTTTGAAAATGATTAGTATTATAATTATTTGAATTATTTGAATTATTTGAATTATTTGAATTATTTGAATTATTTGCATTACTTTTAATAATATTGTACATATTTTCATATTTTTGATTAGGCGTATTTACTAAATCTTTAATTTTTGGAACAGTTAAGGTCGATTTAAAGAAATTTATTAAGTGGTGTACTAAAAATATTAATAGTATTGATATAATTGTAATTTGAATAGTCCAATATAACATATTATATTATGATATTACTTTAAGAGAGATAAAACTTAAAAACAAAAACAATAATTCAAATTTTGATTACAATATCTTGAATATATTTACGTTAAACAATATAAATCTATTTAACCTATAATAATAAATGTCTCAACCATTAAATATTATAATTGTTGAAAAAGAAGGATCTTTAAAGTCCTTAGCAATTAAGGATTTCAAAGAAGAAGAATTATATAGAAAATGCGGGTTTAAAAAAGCTGAAGATTTTGTAAAGCAAGTAGAATGGAATGCAAAATATGATGGAAAAAAATACTTTGTTGAAGTTTTTGCAAAAACCACCGGTCGTGGTAATTCTGAGAATAAATACGATTTTCCTCCTCCGATAGATTCAACGTTGTTTTTTGGTAGCTGTGCTATTGTAGCATATATAAAACAAGAGAGTGGTAGTAAAACATATACTGATTTATCATTGCCTTTATGGAATAAAATTTATGAGAAATTATTTGGCGGGTTCGAAGATTTAGTTGCTACCGCGGTTGAAGATGACGAGGAGGAGGATGAATTAGCAAATGTACCTAAAGAAAAAAAGACCAAGAATGGATATTTAAAAGACGGGTTTGTAGTTGATAGTAGTGACACAGAAGAAAATATTTCCGGTTCTAGTGTAGATGATACTGGTTCAGATGATGACGAGGATTTGGATGAAAACGATATTGACGAAAAGGAAGAAGGCGAAATAGTAATTGAGGATTTGGATTCTGAGTTAAGCGAAGAATCGTATGACTATGATTCGGATAAACAATAACGATGACAAATATATCCTCTTATAAAATTTTATCTTTATATGAAGAGTATACAAATATTTGAAATAAAAATTGATATCGATTTAAATATAATATTGTAATTTAAATCAATACTAATGCCTATTACTAAAATTGAAAACTCTGATTTGTTTCGTGAAAATATTAGAAAGAAACTGAATGAAATTTTACAAAATGAAAAAAATAGTTTAAATTTAGAAAAGGGAATATTTAATTATACATTGAAAGAATGTGATTTTCGCAAAATTGTAAAGAAATGGGATAACAAACATTTTGTTCAAATATATCTCGACCATTTGCGAAGTATTATGATAAACTTAAAGGGGGAAATTTTGCAACAAATAAATGACGGCACTATTAAACCACACGTAGTTGCATTTATGACTCATCAAGAACTTTGCCACGAAAAATGGGATGCATTAATTCAGTTAAAAAGTAAGAGGGATAAGAACAAATTTGAATCAAATATGGAGGCTTCAACTGATTTATTTACGTGTCGTAAATGCAAAGAAAATAAATGTACATACTATCAAATGCAAACTAGGAGTGCTGATGAGCCGATGACTACTTTTGTTCAGTGCTTATCGTGTGGGAATAGATGGAAATGTTAATAACAATCAGAAGCCTAATGATTTGTTTGTTTCCTGTAAAACTACACCATATATGTAAATTTGTAGAAAAGTAATATTATAAAACCATACTTAAATAGGAATAACGAGTATTTTAATATTCTGTTAAATATAAAATGTAAGGGTTCCCTTAAAGATAATTTTTCTTCCGTAATTTTATTTTTCTCGTAAATATAATAACGCAAAATATCATTTGGAAATTCTGGCGAAACTTTCCGAATAAACATAGCATATTTATTCTTGTCTAATTCAACATCAATGAATTTTAAATCCGTTTCATTCCCTTCTGTGAATACGTGTGGACTAGTTGAAGTTTTCATTCTATTCCAATCTGTAATATGAGTGCTTTCTGATATAACAGGACCATTTTGCAATAATTGTTTATAATAACACAATATGACAGCAAAAAGACTTTCATTTGCTAATCCCCCGCTGCATATTGTTTTGGTGATTTCTTGTTTTCTATTAATAAAATGTAACGTATGCAAAACGTTTTCTCTCTTGATTACAAACCACGGATCATTACCCAAATGAAATTCTTTTGGTAATTTATTTAAATTAGCCCGTTTATGTAAGTTTATGTTCCACCAAGCTTTTTTCCAATTTATAATACTGTTTTGATAATGGGTATAGAATAAATGACGGAACTTTTTTGGAGAAATAATAGGACAACACGAATCAGTTAACATACAAAACCATTGGTTTGTAGAATCATTCGTTAAAGCAAATCTCATAATGGATATATACGCAGGTATCACGTGATAATAACTGGTTTCTTGAATATAATTAGGAGGAATTGTATGCTTCATAATCCATTTTGATTTTATTTTTTTCAACTCTTTGTAATAAAAATATACATTGATAATATCCTTATTTTGTTCAATCCATTCCTTCCATATTTCTTCTTTATGCAAAACGTGTTCATAATTAATAATAAAACAAAGTGCAATCTTCATAGGTTATTTATATAATATTTTTTAAACTGTAAAAATATTATATTGAGTTATTTCTTTCATAATTAAGTAAAATTGTATATTAAATGAAGATAATACTGATAGGTCCTCCTGGAAATAATATACCTCCTAAGGGTTGGGGTGCTTGTGAAAGTATAGTATGGGATTATTATTGTAATTTAAAACAAAACCATGATGTTCAATTTATAAGTGAATCAAATATAAATAATATAATTCAAAAATGCAATTATGAAAACCCCGATGTTGTTCATATTATGTATGATGATTTTATCAATATAGCAGATAAAATTAACTGTTCAAAAATTTATCTAACAACACATTATGCTTATATCACGCATCCAAATTTTGAAAATGAATGGAATTATTATTTTAATATTATATTCAAGCCAGTAATATATTTACAGAAATATCTTACCTTTATTGCGTTGTCTCAAGAAGTTGCGAATGTTTATATTAGACACGGTCTTGAACCAGCACGTATACGTATTCTACGCAATGGTGCTAGGGAAGATTCATTTATGTATACTATTACACCATCTTATCCAAATAAAAGTATATATGTTGGAAAAATAGAGATGAGAAAATCACAATATAAATACCAGTGTATTCCGGGAATTTACTTTGCAGGTAATTTTCAAAACTCCTCTTTCGATTGTTATAATCAAAATTATTTAGGCGAATGGTCAAAAGAAATGTTATATAATAATTTAACACAATATGGAAATTTAATTTTATTATCAGACGGAGAGGCAGATCCATTGGTAGTAAAGGAAGCCCTTATAGCAGGTTTAGGCATTGTCGTTAGTGAATGTGCAAAAGCAAATCTAGATTTAAGTAAACCATTTATAGATGTTATTCCAAACGAAAAGTTAAATGATATTGAATATGTCAGTAGAATTATTGAAAAAAATAGGGAAGTATGTAAGAAAGAAAGAGAAAATATTAGAAAATATGGGTTAGAAATATTTTCGTGGAAGAATATTATATCTGAATATTTGAATATTATTCAATAAATAATAAAATACTTAAACATATTGATAACTATTTTATATATATATATGAAAGTTGCATTATGTTTATCTGGTCAACCACGTTTTGCTTTGAAAACATATCCATATATTTTTAAAAATATTATTGAGCCTAATAATGCAGATGTATTTATTCATATGCATTATGACGAAAACAATTTATATATGGATAAATCACATTCAGATAATGGGCAGTGTGCATTAGAAAAAGATGTAGATTCAAAAGTAATTGAATTGTATAAACCAACAAAATACTTAATTGAAAAACCTAGAAATTTTGAAAAATCTACCTTAAGTTGTTCAGAAACACGATTAAATAATCATAAAAATATGAATTCACACAAAAAATGGAGTGATTCGGATCACAAAAAATATATGATGAAAAATATGATTTCAATGTATTACTCTATATTTAAATGTAATGAATTAAAGGAAATATATGCTCTTGAAAAAGGAGTGCTATATGATTATGTTATTAGACTGAGGTTTGATTATGTTATACATAATCCGTTAATTTGTAGTAATTTTGATCCAAATTATATATATTATCCTGAAATTGGACAACACGATAATTTGATATGTGATTGGATGAATTTTGGTAGTAATGCAATTATGAATGTTTATTCAGGTATGTTTTTGAATTTAGAATATATTAATATATTTCGTTTTTTTCCAAAAGAAGATAGACAACCAAACACATTAGAACCTTCTGAAACTTGTAGTGGTTTATACGAACATATGATTCGAGATTTAATGTATCTTTATAAAATACCAAAATGCCCGTTTTATTTACCTGCTACTTTAGTGTATAATGAATCACAAATATAGATTTACACCTTTTCTCATTTTAAATACCCATTACATATTTAATATTTGTTCTTTCCACCATTTTCTAAAACCATCTTCACCTAATACCTTAATTTGTAGTTCTCGTAAAACATTTATTTTCATATATGTTTTATAATCATTCATTCTACAATAATGACACTTAAATAATTCTTTTTCATTTATAGTATTTTCATAACAATAATCGCATATATATTTACAACATTTATCATTATTGCACTTATATCTGGGTGTCGTATTTGGAAAAAGCAACAACGCACAATATCTAAACCACTTATAATCGTCATTATGATTTTTACCAAATTCTTCTTCTAATTCTTTGCGATTTTCATCGCTTGTCGGTTGAATAAATTGTTCGTAACAAATAGAGCACTCCATTACATGATGTTTAAATAATTTAAGTTCAATATATTGGTTCAATTTTATTATTTAAAAATAGGCGTTTTAAATGAGAAAAGGTGTAAATAATTTTGGTTATAAGTTTAAACCAATAGATAGTAATAATTATTTAGCATATATATAAAATTTACATTATGTTTATCTGGACAATCAAACTGGTCGCATTATACATGCCAAAAAGAAAAATAAGACAAAAAAATTATTTATATAATTTTATATAAAACCTAATTTATACTTAAATACATATTTTATATTCTAATTATATGTTCAATAAAGTAATAATATGGGGGTTTCCATTACACACACATACACACAGTTACATTCACTATGGATGGGTAAAGGGTTTTAAACATTTAGGTTATGAAACATATTGGTTTCATAATGAAGACTATCCTAAAAACTTTGATTATACTAATAGTTTATTTATAACAGAAGGGTACGCTGATGATAATATTCCTATTAACGATACATCTATTTATTTTGTCCATATTTGTATAAACCCTCAAAAGTATGCAGGCAAGGTAAAAAGGTTGATAGAAATAAGATATTTAGTAGATGGTATTAATGATTATAATTACAATTATATTTTAGATAAGGATAAATGTACAAAAATATCAGATTGTACGTATTATGAAAGATTATATGACAACAGTGGACTAAAAAAATATTATAACAATCCTACAAAAATGGATTACGAATGTATTTATACTTGTTGGGCAACCGATTTACTTCCTGATGAAATTAAAGAAGAAAATATTTACATACCAAAGGAGAAAAAAATATATTGGTTCGGAAGTGCTAATCATAAAAATACCACGGAAATTAATATATTTTATCAAGAATGTGCAAAAAATGGCATAGAATTTGTAACAAACTGTCCTTGGAATAATCCACAATCATTTGAATTGGTACAGGCATTAACTATGAAATCAATTATGTCACCAGATTTTAGAAGTTCGGGTGATCCTAATAAAATTTTACTAGGAGAAACAGGTACATGTCATAAACAAATAGGTTATATAGCTTGTAGATTATTAAAAGCAATAAGTTACGGTCATTTAGGTATCACAAATTCGAAACACGCATATGATTTGTTGCATAAGAAAGTTATTTATAATTCAGATGAAAAACAATTGTTTTATGATGCTATAGAAAATTTAAATAATTATGATTTAATAAAAGAACAAATGGAAATAGTTAGAAAAGAGCATACCTACTTAAATAGAATTTATGATTTACTAAAAGTTTTAGAATTATAAGTTATGTAGGGGTCGTACCTATGTAAATTTGGTAGAAAGTTATGTCATACAGAAAGTGAGTAAGGGCGTTAACCGCAAGAAGGTTTTTGTTTCACACGTAACATTTTTTGTAAAACATTTGTAATTTTTTGTGTAATGTAAATAAAGCGAGATTTACGATTAAATATTAAATATTAAATATTTTATATTATTATGAAATTTGGAGCATATTTTCAATGTTATAAAAATCCATATGCAACTTACAAATGTTTAGAATCATTTAGAAAATTTTATCCTGAATCCACTATTGTATTATTATCAGATAATGGTTATAATTATTCAGAAATGGCAAAAAAATTTAACTGTATCTATATACACGAAATGACAAATTTACCATTTATACATAATAATTTACAGGATGAAAGTTATATTATTTGTTCAAATAAATTATTAACTCGTATACTAAATATTTGTGATTTAATAAAAGAGAGCTATTTTATTTTATTAGAAGATGATGTTAGCATTAATAACGATTTACACGAAGACTTCCATTATGATATTAATGGATACTGTGTTAATTTTATACCCATAAAACAATTATCTCAAAAATACGAGTTTTTAACAAACGAGAATTATTACTTTTCTGGACACGGAGGAAGTATTTATAATAAAGAAAAATTAGTTTCTGCTATTAAAAATAAAGAAATAATTGATGATATTTTAATTAATTGGAAAAAATACAATTTCCCTTCTAACATTTGTCAGGATTTTTTATTATCAGTAATAGTTACATTAAATAAAGGCACTGTTGGACCATACTCTGGTCATTCAGATTTTAGTAGCTTTAAAAATGAAAATATAGCAGTTCAACATCAATACAAAATATGGTATAATGTAGAAATGCCATCACATTTAAAATATTTATATAATTTTTAATAATTATTAGTATACCACAATAAATTTTTTGTAAAAAGTGAGAAATTGTCTAAATCACCCGTGAAGTTACGGGTGATTTATGCAATTATTCACTTTTTTTAGATAAATTAAAATAATCTATGGTAATATTTTTATAAAATAGATCCGCATCGTCATCTTCTTTTTCAACATATTCAAAATTAAAAAAATATAATGCATATCTAGATATAGGATATTGACAAGTATTGCGTGCATATACTGAATCTATTAGTCCTGTTATATTTTCATCCATTTTTAACCCTTTTTCATAATCATATTCTAAGTTTAACAAATTCGCTATTTGCCTTGTAACTTCATTAAATACAAATGAAGTAGGGTGATCTTGTGTTAAAAAACACTTTTTTTTTGATAAATTACTGTATATAAAATCAATTATTTTTACATCACAATTTTCCTCTTTTTGTTTAGAAATATTATAATTTTTGTAAAGTCTATTTTCAAAATCATAATCAAGTAAATCATTATCATATAGATAGTTTAATTCATCTAAATTATCGATATTATTTGTATATTTTCCATAAAATATGTTTTTACTATTAGTTTTATGAAAAATTGGGAATAATGCATTATTGTGAATTCTAGGAAATGATATTGTAATACAATCTTTTTTTAAAAATTGGAAAAATGATGATGGGTTGTTTTTATTTGTACTGTAACAATTATACACATCAGATAGCGGTTGATAAATTATTAAATCTGCATTTTTTATTTGGTTAATAGGTATACTTAAATTGTTATTATTCGTATTAATTAACTCCCAATTTGCGTATTGTATCAATTCGTATTTTTCATAAAAATTAGATAACTTAAGAAATAATCTTATTCCGGAACATTGGCAATTACCAAATATAATACAACTTTTCATAATATATCATATGTATAATTTAATATGAAATAAATAACGAAATAAAACGGCATTACACCGAGCAAAAAGAAAAATGCGACAAAACTATAATAGAAACATATTAGTTAATTGTATTAAAATGATAGATGTTTGAACAACTTTAAAGGGTTATGTGAATAATCTTGATAAATATAAAATAAATCTTTATTATTTTTATAAAGTAAAGCCAATGCTAATTGTTCATTATTTACATTGTTTTTATTTAACATTTCATTTACAAATATATATTCTATTTTATGAATAATTGTTTGAATAGTGTCTTTATAACCGCCAAACATTCCTCCTTTTAGTAAATTATCGGCTTTCCAAATAAATTGCTCGTCAATATTAAAAATATTTAAATCATTTCGAGATTGTATAATAAATTTTTTGGAATAAATGTTATCTCTAATACTTTGGCCAGGATATTGTTTTCTCAAGTCAACGTCCATAAAAAATCTAGATATACCAGCATCCATCCAAAAAAAATATTCACTATTAAAAGGATTTGCTTTTATAGCTTCTTCTAACCATCCAAATTTGCTATATTGGATAACATTATATTCAGGTAATACACATTCAACCCTAGTTGGATAAGCTATTTTATTTTTATAATAGTCGCTTTCTAATATTTCTTTTATTCTCGGTAAATACTTATAATATGATGCATTTTCAAATATATCTTCTTTAATAAATGTATTATATCCAATTGGTCTATGTTGTTCCATAAATTCAACAAATTTTTTTTCCGTAACAATATATAAATTACAATTTAATTGCAACGTTTGTTTAATCCATTCTAAGTATTCATTTATTTTTCTTCCATCACCTTTTTCTTCACGATTTATATCAAAAAAAGCGGTAACTATAGTTGTATTTGTATTCATTGGTATATAATACCAATAACTTATTTAAGTATTTTCCAACTTATATATGTATTTTTTGCAAACAACTTCTATGTCATATTTATTACGAGAATATTCTTTAATTGTATTTCTATTTTGTAAACTATATTTACGGTTTTCTTCTATTTTTTTCTTAATATAATCAATATCATTCATTTTGTCATCAGAAATAAATGTTATAAATTCTTTCTTTTCTAAATTTTTCCCAGAAGTTTCGTTAATAACAACACCTAACCCGCAAATTAAAGCTTCCTTTACGACAAGTGGGTCTGCTTCACCATTGCTGAACAAGCATAAATTGCCATATTCGGATAGATTTTGATGTAATTGTTCCCTTGACCACGCGCCAAGATAAGACGAGTTCGGTTGAAATTGATTACACGATAATGGACCTATAAATTCTATACAATCTATATTTTGATATTTGTATTGATTTTTTCTAGAATCTATTTTCCCTAAATAAATAGTTTTACACGCCTTTTTAGGTTGTAATGAAAAATGAAATAAATTTGACTGTATTCCATTTTCTAATTTAATAATTAAATTGGGGTTTGCGCCTTTTTGTATTAAAAAATGTATATCTTTTTCAGCTAATACAAAATTGATATATTTGCTATTATTGACCATAAAATTGAATATATTAGTAAACCCATCATTTATAATTTTATATTCATTATCTATAAAAGGATAGTGACTAGTTATTCCTATTTTTTTACAATTTAAAAATGGTAAAATATGATATAAACAATCATAATGTAAATGTACAAAATCAAAGTTATTATTATTAATTTCTTGAATTAATTCTTTACAATAGTTAGAGTGGGGTATATTTTGTTCATAAGTATTATTCCTCATTTTATTAATAATCAAGACATCATGGTTTTGTTTAATTAATTCGTTATAATAATCCCATATCAAAATTTCAACTGCACCCCAACCAACCGGTGGTATACTCATAATGCCAGGACCAATTAAACCAATTTTCATTAATAGTTTATACTATAGATTATTTTTTATATTATAATATAAAAAAACATTATCTATATATTATAGTATCAATGGCTTACCCACTTACAATGGTATCTGGTTATTGGAGAATAATAAACAAACACGGTGACGATTACCTAAATTGGTTTGAGAATACATTATATGTAAACTGTCCTTTTGTTTTTTTTGGAACATTTGAAACAATTGAAATCGCAAAAAAATACAGGAAAAATTATCCCACTTACTATATTGAACTATCTATTGAACAATTTGAAACTTATTTATATAAAGATAAAATGATAATAGATAATACACATTCTCCTTCTGTTGAATTAAATTTAATTTGGAACGAAAAGATTTTTTTAATTAAGAAATCTATAGAATTAAATCCGTATAATAGTGATTTTTTTATGTGGTATGATGCGGGATGCTGTTATTATCGTTATAACAACCCAACCATAAAACCATTTCCGAATATTCAATTATTAAATAATTTACCAAAAAATAAGCTTATTTTTACAGAAAGCCAATATTATTTTGATGAAAACCGTGTTAATGAATATAATTATCATTTTATTTGCGGTACAGTTTATTTACTTCATAAAGATTTTATAAATACCATTGCTGAATTATATAAAGAAAAAATGTCTATAATAAATACAGATAAAATATATACGGATCAGGTAATTTTGACACATATATATAGAGATAACCCTGCTTTGTTTTTAAGTGTTGGATACGGTTATGGTTCAATTATACCATTTTTATTATAAACCCTTTAACATTTTACACCTTTTCTCATTTACGCCCTTGAAGATTTACACCTTTTCACATTTCAAACGCCGTTTTTACTTTATTATTTCTATATTATCAAATAATATATTACATCCTTGCCATCCTGCTCGCTTAGCAGTTGAAGATAATGGTTTTCTTGGTATAATACAATTATTAACTTTTATAACGCAATAAATAATAAAGAAAGACCAACTTATTTATCTAGAAGCAATAAGTCATCAGGTAGTTTAGACGAATTACCAAAACCAAAAATTTAGACGTTCTGCGAAGGGCAAACCTTTTTGATTTTTAGTGAGATTTGTCCCATTTTAAATCTTCAAGGGTGTAAAATACGAGTTGCTCTAAATGTCCAAAGGTGTAAAATTAACGAATCATTGTTTGTGGTAAAAATATTTCGTCGTCTATTTTTTCATATTCAGGTTTTGTTCTCATAGATATTTTTTCAAATACATACTTGCAAAATAACCAAGTATTTGCATAAAAAAAATGTGTACAATATTTCATAATTTATTTTCGGAAAATTGTTTAAGTTATTTTTTTATTTATAAAGTATATCTTCTAACATCATAATATTCTTCTAATAAACATTCTTCTTCATCTTCTCCCTCGTTTATATGTTCTTCTTTATTATATTTAATATCAATTTGCGTTTCTGGACTATACGTTTTTTTATTTTCATAAGTAATTTCATCTAATAAGCCTAACATTTTTGTCACTTTAATGTTTGTATCTATTACATCTTTGGATATATTACTATTTTGATTATTATAGAAATTTATACGTTTTTCTAATTCATCAATTTTATCTTTTAATTGTAATGTTGCATACGTATTATATAAAGTAAATATACTAATAATTGACCCGCATATTGCAAAACCGAAAGAAATATTCTTTATTCTTTCAGTTTTTTCAAAAATATTCATTTTTTTAATTGCAAACGTAATTGCGTCGAATACATTATCGTGTATATTTGTTTCGTTCATAATAACTTTATCTAGTATAACGTAATAGTGGAAATATATTTAATATGTTTACAATTTATAATTGAATTTCTAATTAAAATTATAATTGAAAAGTTTTTATTATAAATTATTTATAATAAAATAATAATGAATACAGAAAATATATTTGTAGAAGGTTTAAACCGTGAAATCACATTTCATATTGGTAAAAATAAGAAGGGTAATTTTGATGCAATAGATAAAGGTCTTGAAAATGATTTATGGTTTCACGCAAATGGTCCGTCATCGTGTCATGTTGTTTGTAATGTTCCAGACGACATAGAAAAAGACGAATTAAAATATATTATAAAGAAAGGCGGTTTTCTATGTAAAATAAATACATCAAAATTAAAAAAATGCCAAAACGTAGAGATAATTTATACCCAAATTAAAAATATTACAAAAACAAAAGTTGCTGGATGCGTAATTACACAAAATACAAAAATAATAATAATTAAATAAGTTTATAAATAAAATAATTACATAATTTAATTCATTCGATTTATTGTATGAGAATTTAATAGGCAATCATTTCCAAATCATTTATTTTCCAGTATTCGCAAGCCCCTCCAGGAATAGGGCGTCTTATAATAAAAGGTATTTTTTTTTCTCGAAGCTCTAGTTCAGCAATAATATAACTATCTACAATATTCTCAGGGACTCTCACAAAAGGTTTTGCGCCCGTTTCAATCTGTTTGGCTCGTTGTCCTAATACTCTGGCCTTTTCATATTTGGTTAAATAGGGAATAGTTCTATGTAGAGGATCTATAATTATACCATCTGAATTTCTAACTACAACTGATAATTTACTTATTTCGTCATAATTATGATTCAAACACTCTGGATGAAAATCATTTACATAACTCTTAATGATTTCGTTATCGAACCGTTGTAAATAATTGTCATCATAATCATCTTCATCATCGCCTTCATCCTCATCCTCCAATATTAAAGGAGGTTTTTTATTTTTAATTGTTTTTGTAACAAGTGTCTTTTCTACAGGCTCTCCATATTCATCAATTTCTATATCGCTATCTTCGTCTTCTGCATTCTTGACTGTATCGTCGTCATCACTGACGGCTTCTTCAACCTCAGAGTCAGATCCTCCATATTGTTCATCAATATCATCATTATCTGGTTCAGAATCATCAATCTCATTATATTCTATCTTTATTCCCTTAATAGAATCAGAGGGTTTAAATAATGGTTTTTTACTAGAAACATCAACCTCTTCGGTATCAGATATACTATTTTCACTATTACTATCAGAATAATATTCTTCGTCACTCATTGATTACTATATTTAATATAGATACTTTTAAATAAATAATTTCAATTTTCTTTAAAATAAAAAAATACATTTATTTTATTTTTGAACAAATTATTTACAATTGTTAGTTTAGATATGTTTAATTAACACTACTTTATATAGTTTCATTTGTTTTCCAGACAGTATCACAATGACTGCATAAATATACGTATTTCATATTGCTATCGTCGTATCGGATATAAATAATTTCCTTCTCAACGCCTTCTTTATTTGTAGAACATTCTGTATTTGGACATAAAACAGTATTGATTCTTGGTAAAGTTGGGTCTAACTTAGTATATTTATTTATTATGTGACTAAATGTTTGTTCTGTTTTTTTAATCTGTGTTTTAGATACACATACATTTTCTACAGCAATAAGTTTATCTTCATTACCGCATTTTCGACAATAATATACTAATTTGTTAGGGTCATCAGTATTGATTCTGATATAATACATATTTGAACAGTTACTACAAAAGTGCATTTTATTTATATAATATACTTTTAAATTATATATTTATTTCAATTTTCTTTTTAATAATTTTATAATTAAACAACCTTGGGTTCAATATTTTCCCTCGCTCTGATTAATTTATCAATCACTTTATTATAGTCAACATTTATATTCATACTATAATAACCTGTTCTAAAGTTTTGAATTTCACTTTTAAATTGATTATTTTTATTTCGTGAAATCTCAAGTAACAAATTGTAATTTTTGATAAAATTTTCCTTTATAAATGGGTAGAAATTTTCAAAAAAAGGCATAAAAACACTATTTTTTCTTTCTATAATATCACAAATAGCTATATCTATATTTGCAAATTGTAAGATTTCATCATAATTCTTCATATCATTATGACCTTTATTTACGCCTGGCTCGTTTAACAATGGATCTTTACATAGCAGTGTACATAGGGTTAACAATACGGTAGAAATGGTTTGACAAGAAGTCCATTGATCACCGCGCCAGGTATTCAATATAGAAACACATACTTTCCCACAAGTATATAAATTAGGATTGAACCTGACATTATTACCGTTTGTGCAATATTTTACTTTTGGCGGACTATGAGGATAGTCAATGGGGTAAGATAACTCAAATAAATAATTTCCACCAAAATAAGGTGTATCAGATGGTCCAATAATTAGGGCATAACCTTTCAACATATCTACATCATCGTGAATATAATATATTCCATTTTCAGTAAGAGGATTCTTGATAATATCTTTAACATCTTTTAACAATCGAGAAATTGTTTCTCTTGAAATAAATTGAGACATTTACTGAATTCATTGTAGTGTAAGTTTTAAACCTTTTGTTAAATATAATATAAAGGTAAACGGACGATTTCGATTAAATATGTATTTTGATAATTTCAGATTTTCAATTTTTAAAAAAATGAAATAGAAAAATGTTGATATATTATATCAACAATGAATAAAACAATGATAAACACGTCACAATATAAAGATTTAAATGAATTTTTGGCAAAGCATAGTGCTAAGAATGAACAAAAAATAGGCGACTCTACTATTTCTACACATACAAGAATCCCAGATAAAGACATGAATATTTATCCAGGTTCTTATGTAATTCCAAAAGAAGAGTTACCATTGTTTTATAATCTGTATTATGATAGTATATTTATAAAAAAACGAAAAGAGTATTTGACCGAAAAACAACTTGAAAACGGAGGTCCTATGGCAGTTGATTTTGATTTTCGGTATAATAATGATATTTCAAGTAGACAGCATAATACAGAACATATTTGTGATATGGTATGCGAATATTCAGAAGTAATTAAAGATTGTTATTTAGTGAAACCAAATACCCCATTTAGTGTATTTATTTTTGAAAAACCTAATGTAAATAAGTTATCAGATGGATCTTTAACAAAAGACGGTATTCATATGATTATTGGCGTACAAATTGACCATACGATGCAGATGATTATACGGGATAAAATGATTGAAAAATTACCTGGTATATGGGATCTACCTTTAATCAATACGTGGGATTCTGTTTTAGATGAAGGCATTAGTAAGGGGAAAACAAATTGGCAAATATTCGGATCCAGAAAACCTGGCAACGAAGCGTATGAACTAACACATCATTATATAATGACCATTGACCCTGCTGACAATCAATATAAAATGGACGAGGAAGAAGTCGTTAAATTTGATTTGAAGAATAATTTTGAAAAGTTGTCAGTGCAATATGATAAACATCCTAAATTTGAAATAAATCCAAAAATGGTGGATGAGTACAACAAAAGAGTAACAAATAAAACAAGTAAAATTAAAAAAGCATCTAGTAAAATTAAAATGAATTTGATCGTAGAAAATGACTTGGATAATAATGAAGACTTTGTATCTATTAATGATATTAAAGACAAAGAAACTCTTGACAGAGCTGTGTATTTAATGCTTAGTAATTTGAAATCAAACGAATATGAAATCAAAGAAACCCACGAGTTTGCACAAGCGTTAAGTGAAAGATATTATGAGCCTGGTTCACATTTATTAAACCGACAATTAGCATTTGCATTAAAACACACAGATGAAAGACTATTCTTGTCGTGGATTAAATTGCGTAGTAAAGCATCTGACTTTGATTATAGCAGTATTCCTGAATTATATAGTAGATGGCAGAAATTCAATAAAACAAACCAGGAAGGAGTTAAAATTACACGTAAATCAATTATGTATTGGGTTAGAAAAGACAATTATGATGAGTATGAGAAAATCAAGCAAAACACCATAGATTATTATTTGGATAAATATTTTGAAACTGGTGCCGAATATGACGCTGCGATGGTTTTAAAACAAATGTATAAGGATAGATATGTTTGTGTAAGTTATGATAAAAAGGGCATTTGGTTCCAATTTATAAATCACCGATGGTCAATGGACAGAGGACTTAGTTTGCGTTCTAAAATTTCTCAGGACCTATATACTTTATTAGCATCGAAAACAGATAATTTACATAACGAAATTATGGAATATGCGGAAGACGACGAAAGAAAATCGTTCCTTCAAAAAAAATTAAAGGTAATTGGAGAATTAAGCATAAAACTTAAAAGGACAAATGATAAAAATAACATTATGCGTGAAGCAGCAGAAATATTTTATGATAACGAATTTATCAGAAATATGGATACGAATAAATATTTAATGTGTTTCAACAATGGTGTCATTGATTTTGCAAATAAAATTTTCAGAGAAGGATATCCAGAAGATTATATTACAAAATCAACAAAGATAGATTATGTTCCATATGATAATACAAACGAAGATTTTAAAAAGATAGAAGATGAAATTGAGATATTTATGAACAAACTGTTCCCGATTCCGGACTTAAATAGATATATGCGTGACCATTTAGCATCCTGTTTAATTGGCGCAAATAAAAACCAAACGTTCAATGTATATCACGGAAGTGGTAGTAATGGTAAGTCTATTATTGCCGATTTAATGTCAGTAACATTGGGTGAATACAAGGGAACCGTTCCTATTACGCTTGTTACGGATGTTCGTGGTAAAATTGGTGGTACTTCAGATGAGGTATTAAAACTCAAGGGAGTCAGATACGCAGTAATGCAAGAGCCGTCAAAAGGGGTAAAATTGAATGAAGGTATTATGAAGGAACTTACAGGGGGAGACCCCATTCAAGCAAGAGGGTTGTATTCTGAATCAGAAATATTTGACCCGCAGTTCAGTTTGGTTGTGTGCACAAATAATTTATTTGATATTGAGAGTAATGATGATGGAACGTGGAGACGTATTCGTAAATGTGATTTTGTCTCAAAATTTATTGACGAAGGCGAGACTTACAATGACGAGACACAATATATTTATGTTAAGGATAAAAGTTTAAAAGATAAGTTGCCTACGTTGGCGCCAATATTCGCTAGTATGTTAGTGAAACGTGCGTTTGAGACGGGTGGTATTGTAGCTGATTGTGAAACCGTATTAAGTGCTTCCAATAAATATAGAAAGGGACAAGATCATATTTCAGCATTTGTTTCTGAGAAAGTTATCAAAACAGGAGAAAATAAAGATAGAATTAAAAAGACGGAATTATCTGCAGAATTCAAGAAATGGTTTGAGGAAACCCAGGGTTCAAGAAAAGTGCCCAAGGGTGAGGAATTATATGAATATATGAACAAAAAATTTGGACAGGCAAAAACCACTGGCTGGCATAGTGTGAAAATTATTTATCCTGATGAAGAAGAGGACACAATGGAACAATTCTAATTCTTCTAAGGTTGTAAATACAAATAGGTAACGTAATAAAATATTTATTTTTTATAAATATTTTGCTATTTTTGTTATTTTTCATATTTATGTGTAAACATTTTTGGGTAATAATTTATACCCTTCATATAATAAATATATTATGCGTCCTAACATCCACGTTGAGAAGAAGGGTAGTGCAATTAAAGCTATAAATATTATGAAACGAGATTTCAAAGTAAATTGTGACGGATAAACTAGAGTGAAAACACCAAAACAAATAAAACAAATTATGTAAACTGTTACAAGAAAATAGTAATAATAAAATTTTAATCCTCCTATCTCTTGATCTTGATAAAATGTTTTACGTTCGTTCGTAAGAACGTCATTTGTAGTAGATTTAAATTCTTTAAATAATTCATCGTTTTCTTTTTCGTATTTATTAAGTAAATCAATTACATTTTGTGTATTTAAAAGCAATCCACTATAACTGGTTATTTTTCTTTCTACGTCAACAATTTCTTGATTTAAAAGATTTGTAAACTCAATAGATATTAAGTCTGCTGTATGTGTTAACTCATTATCTCGTAAATCATTATATGCGCCTGTTCCTTGAGTAAAAACAATATAATTTCTTTGAGCGTCTACTTCTTGCTGTGATGCACTAGCTCTGTTCGTTTGTGCAGCTAAATAATGTTGCTTAAGTTGATCACTTTCTCGTTGTTTTTGACAATCTGAATTGCACAATATTGTATCTGAAGCTTTTTGCAATAATGAATTAAAATTCTTTATATCAAATGATCCTGCCATTACTATAATATATAAATATAAGAATTTGGTTAGTGTTTTTGTTTTATTTTATTTTTGTATTATTAATAAAACTATGAGTCATAGGAAATTCAATGTCGCCCATATTTACATCCGTATTAAATTTATTAGGTTGTTTTTTTGTTAATACATTATTCACCATAGATTCTGTAAAAGTTTCCCTAATAGTACAAGAACCTGTACACTGATTAATAGAAGCATCCCACGTTTGTCCATCTGAACAGCAAAATTCACCTATACATGTTCCAGAAACATTAGCATTTAACCATGGATCGCGGGTATTTGTAGTTTTAGAGGAGTCTTTAGAAGCTTTATTTGGGTCAAAACTCCAATTATATGCTTGATAATTCATACTATCACGCATTATAATTGAACTATACCGATTCCAGAAATAATACGAACCAATAAATACTATAACTATCATTAAAATATAATAAACAAAATTGGGTAAAAATCCTTTATTGTATAATATAGATAAAATAATAACAGGAACCAGTGTAAATATAATGACTACCATAAGCTGGGAGTGTTCCTCGTATTTATCGCTATAATAATTATTTATTTCTACCAAGCGAATTTTATTATTTTTTTCATCTTCTAAAATAGATAACCGCTTTTTGGCTTTATTTAATTCACTTTCAACAATACCAATAGCAACTGTTTGTTCTTGTAAGGTTCCTACAGAAGAGGACAATGTATCTTGGTAAAAATTATTTACATCACTTAATGTTTCATAAAGATTTACACGCATATTCGATAATTGGTTAATTTTTTGCACTATTTGCTCTTGTTGTTGGCTTGTTAAAGTTGGTGTAGTTTCTAAACTAGTAAATAACTGTTGTTCCATTTCTTGTAAGGACTGGATATCATTCAATATTTGCTCATTATTTTGTGATACGCTCATTTGATCCGACATATTATATAAAATATAACAAGATAATTATATAATACAAGATAATTATATAATACAATATAAAGTATATAATACAATATAAAATTTATGCATTTTTGTTTACGATATTCATAGATACAATTACAGTTCCTATCGCTAGAATACTCCATACCAAATAATTGTAATTTTTTTGTAAAACAACAATGTCGCTATCTTTTAAAATATTTTCAAAATTTGTATCAAAATTATGTATTTTATTATTGATTCCATCAATTCCTTTTAAATAATTTTGAATACCTAAAACGTTTGCCTTTGTTTGCTCTTGAGATTCTCTATTCCCATCTCCGAATTTTCCTGTTAGAGCTATTATTTGAGAAGATAATTGGTCTAATTGTCCTTGCAATTGTGTCAATTGTTGTTTCTGTACACTGTTTATATTAGCTAAACCATATGTATTTCCAATTGCACCGCCGTGCACGTAATTTTGAAAAGAAATACTATCCACATTTTTAACCGTACTTGGAACACCAATGGGAGGACTATTCGGTATTTTATCTCTAACATATAAATCTACATTTGAGTTTGAAGTTTTTGCACCATTTGGATACATATTAGCAGTTTTTGGAGAGCAAACATTGTTTCCAGGTGTATATGCAAACCCAGCACATCCCTCATTACTATTGCAACTTTTTTCGCAAGATTGTAATGTAGCATTTCCATATGCAGAACCAGGAATATTATTCCCAACACTATCCGTGCCAGGAATCTTTGTATAGTAATTTGAGTATTTTGTATTTGTAGATGGGTAAGGATGTAATTCAGCATTTTGGTCTATATATGCAAGTTTACCTATGTTGGAAGGAAACCCAGTATTCAAAATATTATATAAAGCATTGGCACCTACACCACCACCTGTATTACCATCTGTCATTTTTGTGCAGTTAGATACATTTGTAAATGTATATAAAACTAAATTACCGTCCCCTTGCATAATTAATGCCATATTTCCGTTTGTAGAACCAACAAAATCCCCTGCAGCTAAGGTTGACCCTTGTGATATCCAATTTTTTCCATACTTACCGTTTACGGCAGCAAAATTTGGGTTCGATTGTTGTTGTTTACCATTTGTCATTGAACACCATATATAACCTTGGTTATCGCTAGGACTTGTTCCTCGATAAATACATAAATTTCCATCATCTTGTAGCATCAAAAAATAATTGCTATCAGGAGTGTTTGTATTATAAACTGCATTTGACCATCCACCTCCAGACCAAGAACCATCGCCTATTTTGGTACAATTTTTTGCAACTCCGTATGATGTTGTTTTGGAAATATCATTACTTAAAGCACACTGGGCAGTCCTGCCTGAAGTAGAATTTTGTAGACCAAAATAATTTGAACCAGTTTGTTGGGCAATTTGTTGGCATTGCTGTAAATTATATTGTTGTGAACCACGATTAAATAACGGCATAGCTCTGTTAGGACCATCACCATAACAACCTAAATAGTTACTTGGTTGTGCTCTAGAACTATTTGTATTAAATATAGACTGTCCATTAGAGTTTAAAACTGAAAGAGTGCCTGTATTTTTTAAAATAGCCGTATTACCAGTTTGTCCATTAGTATTGGAAGCCCATAATGCTTGTTGACCATTTGGTATAAGCCCTTCGCCTAGACTCTTTGCACTAATCTCGCTGTTTCCTACAGAACAATAACCTTTTGAAGTAGTTGTATTCACATTTTGTAAGGCGAAATATTGATAGCCTCTATCTATTGCGGCAGTTTGACATTCCGAATAAGTAAAGGTTCCTGAACCTGAAGAATTATTTCCATTTACAAGTTTTATATTTTGAATACCTGCATTTTGCCAGTAAGGAGCATCTGGGTTGGTTCTTTTAAATGATAAAACATACCTATCTGATGAAGTAATATTAATTGTTGTGTTATATTGTTGCCAACTATTTTCTCTAGGTGTAAATGTATAAATTTTGGATGAACCACAATAAATATCAATAGAAGCACTTCCATAAACTTTGGAACCAGAAGAAGTAAAAGATAAATTATATGTACCGCTATAAAGGTAAATTGATTGAGAAATAACCGCAGGTCCATAGATTGCAACGCACTGGTTACCAGATGGATAAGGTAATGGATACCCCCAAAATCCTATATTATTAAATAATAAAGCGTTTATTTGCCAACCTGGAACAGTAGAACTTGAATTGATAAATTGATACGTATCTTTAGATATTTGTGGTTGTGAAAAATTACCATTTTGTAAATTTACCTGAGTTGGAGGAGCACCACCAATAAAAGTCATCAATGGGCTAGCGGTATTGTCATTATAACACCCTTTATAGGTAACTTTCGGATCATTAACTAATTTATTCACAAATACGTTATTTCCCTCGTTTCCACAGCTTTGTCCTAGTTGCATAGGGGTTCCCACAATTAATTGTGGTTGAGTAGGTATTGTTGAACCTAATGTGTAGCTTGATAAATATGCCAGATTTATTTGCATTAAAGTCTTATTTGAGCAACCATTTTTCTCTGCGGTTTGCTGGTATATCTCATCACTAGGGTATGGTTTAACAACTCCTTGGTAAGTTACATATGCTTTAGTACCATTTGTGAATTGCACATTTCTTCCTAAATATGGATTTTTAGGATTTACTCTATTTAAATAACCCGTTGTTGAGCCTGTTATCTGTGACAACAAATTCTCATACTCTATCAAAGTATTATCATACTGTTGTCTTAAATGATCAATTGTTTCTTGCTGCGTTGTATAATCATTATTTTTAACAATCGTATTTGATTTGTTGGTTAATCCGTTACCATCTAAATCAAGGGTGTCTTCTATTCCGTGAAACCCTTCTTTGGAATCCATAATGTCTGTTTTATTTTCAGTTTTTTCCAACTTATCTATTTTTCCTATAACTTTTTTCTGGTATTTTTTAAATTTTTCACCTTGACTTAATCCTGGAGTTGGTGAATACAAATCTATATTTTTTGTTTTATATTCAGAAGCACTATCATTGATTGATTTTTCCTTTGTTAAATTAGAAAATAAATTTACTACGCTATCCATTATTAATATAATAGTATACAAAAATATATTATATTGATTATTATATTCATTAGTATAGTCATTATTATATTCATTAGTATAGTCATTATTATATTCATTAGTATAGTCATTATTATATTCATTAGTATAGTCATTAGTATAGTCATTAGTATTCGTTACTAAATTACCGATGAAAAAGCATTTTTACCATATTGTAAATATAATAAAACCAATTTTTCATATCAAATGAATAAAAATTTATAGGTGCAAATAAGAGAATGGTAAGAATAAATAATATTAATCCAAAAATAAAAAAATAGGAAACGCCTCCGTCATTAAATATTGAAGTATCTAAGTAACTAATATATGTATTCATTCCATATAATATAATTATAATAAGAATAACTTTTACCACTAATAAAAGATAATTATAATAATTTTTAGTTACCATTATATTAGACTCTTTTTCTTGATGTTCTAAATTTTCATAATCCTTCACAAATTCCGTAATTTTATTTCTCTCTTCAGACAATTGTATAAATTGATTTACTAAATCTGTTGTGTTTACTTTTCTTTCTTTTTCTTGTACATCATAAAATGAATCTCCTTCTGCTGTTTTTACTTGTATTTGTTGATTAATATCCCTTAGTTGTTGATTGATGCTTTCTACAATACCGAGTAAATGTTTACCTTGTGAAATAATTGCATAATCATTAGGTAATCCTGAAGAAATAGCAGATTCACCTGCTCTTAATGAGCAAAGTGGGCTCCCATTTGTTGATGGATTAAAGGTAGCGCCGGAACAACCCCTCGTAGAAGCACACAATGCTTGACATTGTTGTAATGTGGAAGAATTGTTGCTACTTATACCACGTGTTCCCCAATAAGTAGAAGCTGGTATTGCAACCATTGATACATCAGTAGAATGACCAATTAAATAATTAGAATAATTTATAACGGCTTGTCTATATTCAATTAAAAGATTATTATATCGTTTGGTCAAAGTTTCTAAATCCAAAATAAGTGAATTACTTTCTTTATATTGATTCTCAATATCTACAGTCATATCTCTCTAATATAATAAAACAAAATTACTTTTGTGAATTGTAAAAACGGTATAAGTATGAAGATATACCAATGATAACAAAAATGTATATACAAGGATTAATCAAAGGATTTTCTTTGGAATCGTTTGATGTAATTAAGATACCGCCAATTTTATTTTCACTAGAATCATATTTTATATTTTGAAAATATTTGTTATATTTATCATTTTTTATATTTTTTTTTGAAATGGATAAAAGTGTTGATTCCAAGCAATAATCGCGTAATTTTGTATTTATAAATTTACCTTTACTAAAAGTATAAGATAACATTTAGAATTTATTATTATTAAAAAAAAAAATTTAAACTGTATTATTTTTATATACTTTGGAAATACTAACAATCGCAACAAAAATACTAAAAAATAGCCCCCAATTACGCAAATATTCATAATCATAAATATTTTTATAATCAGTTATTAATTCATTCGCGGCATTCTTTTTATGATCTACTATACCTAATTTCAGTTTTAATTCATTATTATTGGATTTTTCTTCTTTAATTAAATTATCTAATTCTAATAATTTATTATTTAAATTATCCGTATTTAAATCGATATCATTTGCTATAGAAAATAACTGCGAGTTTAAGTTTGTTAGGTGCCCTCTTATATTTTGAAACATTTGTTGATATTCTGGATATTCTGGATTTTTATTATAAAAAACAAAATATTTTTTAAAATCTTCTAAAATAGATGGCAATTGTGATTGCAATGTTTGTACTTTTTGTTTAAACTGACTTGGTTCTGGGAAAGTTTTCATTATATTTTCTTTATCGATGGAACCCATTACTATATATAATTATAAAAATATATTTTCCTAATTTCAAAACGTGAAATTTTCAACAAATGATAATAATTTATCAATATATTCTTTTGTCTCTTTGTAACCACCAAGATAAATTCCTTCATAAAAAATAATAGGAAATTGGTTGACTTCTTTTTGAGAAATTTCTTTTATAAATAATAAAAAACCTTCTTTATTTTCAATAATATATTCATCGCAATCTACTATATTAAACTCGAATTTTTTATCTTTTAACAAAGCCTTTGTCTTTAAACAATTTGGACATCCACTTTTGCTATAAACAGTAAAACCTTTAACATCCGGTAGCTCGTAATCCATAATATAATATATAAAAATAATTTGTTTTTATATATTGGTTTCATTTATTGATTTAATTCATTGATTTAATTCATTGATTTCATTCATTGATTTCATTCATTGATTTCATTCATTGATTTCATTCATTGATTTCATTGATTTCATTCATTGATTTCATTTATTGATTTTTGTATCTATACACAAACTCTATAATAGTCTGTTTCAATCGCACTTTTGCTTGCTCTTTTAATATGACATACTTGTCCTGGACGTAAACCAATAACGCGCGCAACAGGATCAAATCTAGAAATATCAGGAAATTGTTCCCTATCAATAATATTATATTTTTTCATCACATCGGAAACCTCTAATTCAGTTAAAACTCTGTGAGAAGGGACTAATGTATGCTGTAATATATTAAATTGAAGACGCTTAATACTTTCTACAACAATAAATATACCTTCACTTTCCCAAATATGCTTTATTTCATTGATTAAAGGTTCATTTGGTTCATCTTTAATAATAATAAACAATGTGTCACTTTTTTTGAGGGTTTCAGTCAAAATAAATAAATCATCAATCATTTCTTGTATATTTTTCGCGGTTGGTCGAACTGTTAAATAAAACCTAATATAGATCTTCTTCTTTGTATTTATATCAGTAACGTTATCATCACTAGTTTCTAAAAGCATATCTAATTGGTTGTTTTGTTTCATTGAGTTAACCTCGTTAATACTAAAGTTAGAATAATCATTTGTATTGTAACCTTGTTTTTCCATTAATTCTAAAATTGTTTTTCTAGAATTAAAGATATGTGAAATTAAGATACTTGAGTTTTGACTTGCCATTCTATATTATAATATAAAAATAATGAATAATTTTTATTTCATTTTTATTTATAATGTAATTATTTTTTTAGTATTATTATTAGAAGACTCTTCCTTTGCTCCGTTATCTTCTTCTTTATTCGCACTTCCAGTTACACTGTTAGTATCTTTATTTTTGTCCTTGACTTTTTCTGCTTCTTCTTTTGCTTTTTCATCTTCTACTTCTAAAATACTTTTATTTGTTATTGGTAAAGTTATATTCGTTTTTTGTATATTAATTTCATTATTGGTACTTACATTTGACCCTGTAAATTCTGTATTTATTTCTTCTTGATAAGCAGGTGATTCATCAGAATACTCAGGCGATTCGTTTCCAGGAATATATGCGGGTGATCCAGGTGCATATTCAGGCGATTCGTTTCCAGGAATATATGCGGGTGATCCAGGTGCATATTCAGGCGATTCGTTTCCAGGATTATATGCAGGTGAACCAGGAGCATATTCTGGCGATTCTGTGTTCGTTTCTACTTGTACAGGCTCTGGTATAACAGGGCTTTCGTAATTATATGGTTCATTTGTTTGTTCACGAAGAGTTTTTGTAACACTGTCATTTAATTCACGAACAACATCTATAGGCGCTTTATTGCTCTTCATTAATTTGTTTATATTATTAGAATATGACATACTCAATAATTGGTCTACATTATCTTCTGTAATAATACGTGTTTGTACATTCATTACTTGTAACTCTTGCATTAGTAATTTAAATGAATAAGGTACTTTCAATATACTAAAAGAACGCCCAAACCTAGTTAAATTCATTATACTTTGCGAGCCATCTGCATTCATCTTAAATTCAATAGGTCCATCCGCATAAGGACTCAAAAACAAGTTCTTTGCTTCATTATAAATGGCGATAGCGCCCGTTTTATTACAAACTGCAATATAATAGTCCTCTTTTTCACCGCGTACCATAAAGGACTCATTTAAAAAATATGACATACCGTGCGCTAAGACTCCGTCGCGCTCCATTTCACCAATGCGTAGACCTCCATCATTAGCGCGCCCTTGAACCGGTTGTCTTGTCAAAACTGTATTTGGACCGCGAGCACGGTAATTTATCTTGTCTTTCACCATATGCTTTAAACGCATATAATAAGTAGGTCCTATATAAATATCTGCGGCCAATTGTTGTCCACTCATACCGTTGTATAGCACTTGATTGCCAGAAGAATGAAACCCGGCTTTCACTAGAAGGGGCGCATAAGTTGAAAAATTAGAACCTTTAACTTGAAAAGCAGTGCAATCACCATAAGCGCCATAACTTGTGCAAACCTTGCCAAACAAACTTTCTACGATTTGCCCAATCGTCATACGAGATGGTAGAGCGTGAGGATTAATGATTAAATCAGGACGAATACCGTCTTCCGTGAATGGCATATCTTCTTCAGGAATAATGAGGCCTAGAGTTCCTTTTTGTCCAGCACGTGAAGCCATTTTATCCCCTATTGCAGGCAAACGTTCTTCGCGCACACGAACTTTTGCAATATTAAAACCTTCTTCGCCCAAAGTAATGAAAGATTTATCTACGTACCCTAGCTGCCCCTTTTTTGATTTTACAGAATCATCAGACCAACTATCTTTGTTAGACATAGAGGAATTTATTTTACCAATCAAAATAATTTTATCATTTAATTCAGTATTCTCTCGAACTAGACCGTGATCGTCTAAAAAACTATAATCATACCCTTGTTTTTTACCTATAACATTATTCTTTTCAATATTTGCAAATTTAGAATTTGTCATACCAGTAATTTTAGAACTTTCTTCTCTCGCTTCATAAGATGAATAATAAGTTGTTCTAAAAATCCCGCGCTGAATAGCACCTTCGTTTATCAAAATAGCATCCTCTACATTATATCCTGTATAACACATAATAGCAACAATTGCATTTACCCCATAGGGCATTTCTTCATTATTCACATATTCAAGGTATCTAGATTTAATCAGAGGAGTCTGACCATAATTCAATACCACCCCCATCTTATCTATCCGCATTTGGTAATTCGAATGATACACAGATACAGCTTGTTTGCTTTGACCACAAGAAAAAGAATTACGGGTGACTGGATTATTTTCAGGATAAATAATCATATTTCCCATTACCCCCAATATTAAAGAATTGTCAATTTCCAAATGGGTATACCATTTACTTTTTTTAAGGTCATCCGGATTAGTTGCAATAAATGCAGATTCTTCTTCACTTGTATCTATATAATCCACCATAGATTTAAATCTATCCAGTTTTTGTAATATAGTTTCTTTGTCATTTCCGATTTCCTTGTATAATTCAGTTAAATCATATATTTTATTGTTTTTTGTTTTAAATTTCTCATCCGTTTTTTTCATAAACCCGGATATTACCTGCTCCCAACTAATGGTACCATTTTCAAGTAATTCTACTAATTCTTTTCTATCATAACTAACTTTATTGTCATCTATATAATAAATAGGTCGCGTCAGTCTTCCAGCATCAGTATAAATATAAACTTCGTTATTGCGGTAATTAAAGGTAATACTTGTATATGTAGGGATAATACCATTGCGTCTATATAATTTTAATAAATTCACAATTTCGGTTGGATTATCTACGACACCAATCCAATTGCCGTTTACTAAAACTTTTGTGCTGCTACCTAATTGCTCTGGCGAACACTCTAAAATCACACGCATTGGTGTATTCAACCGCAACCACTTAATAATAGGATAACTAGAAGAACCACTTGTAATATAGGTACTTATGGCCATATGCTTGTGAAGACCAATATTTCCACCATCCGGAGTATCTATCGGATCAATGAATCCCCATTGAGATGAATTTAATAAACGAGGTCCAATCACTTTTGCGCTAGCATCTAGAGGTAAATTAATCTTACGTAAATGAGAAATAAATGTATTCCAGCTTAAACGGTTTAAATCTTGCACTGCTCCAAGACGTTTGGTATGTGCTTCAGAACCCCAATTTCCCTTGAAAGCCTTTCTAAAACCTTGCTCAACGATTCTATCTTTGAAAAACTTTTTAAAATTTGCTTCAATAAGCCCAATAAAATTGTCTTTATATTTGTTCGATTCTTTGTCTTCTTGTGATTTATCTTTATTTTTTCCTTTTACTTGAATTTGTTTCTTTTCTTTTCTAGAAAGGGTTTCATCTTCTTTGTACTCACCTTTATGATAATAATATTCTTCGTCTATTTTACGCGTAATATCCTTTTTTTGTATCAAATAATATTCACGGAATAAATCGTATATGAGAGAACCAGATAACTCTACGCGTTTAAAACGGAAATTATCGCGGTCTGTTGGATTCTCTTCTTTTGTATATACTTTTAATAAACGGTTTACCATATAACCTAAAAAATAAGCCTTTTCTAAAAAATTTAATTCCCCTATGTGTGGTAAAAAATAATCAGAGAGAATTTCAATAACACTAGATACAGTTCCACGTTTGGTTAATTCTGCTATAAATTCTAGGGCATTTTGCTGATTAAAAAAACGATTTGCGTCGTGTACGGAAGGAATAAATAAATCAATGTATTGATTTTTATTATTTTCATTTTCATCGTCTAGACTAGTTAATAGACAAGTTTGTATAATATCTTTGTCAGATACAATACCCAATGCTCGCATTAAAATAAACAATGGTACTGGTTTCTTTACATTTGGTACAGAAACAACAATTTGATTGTTACTTAAGCTCGGAGATGGAGCAACAATTTTTACTGCAGTAGTTCGGATTGGTTTGGATGTATCTTCTGACACTGACCTTATTTCAGCGGAATGGCTGTATATATTATCCTCTTTGTTTACTCTTATATAGAGCAAATTATCTGCGAATTTTTCTTGTGAAATAATTACCTTTTCTTTTCCATCAATAATAAAATAACCACCATAATCATTGCGACATTCACCCATATTAAAACGGACATCTTTGTTTAAACTATTTAAAATACACAAGTCAGACTGAAGCATAATAGGAAACCTACCTAGGTATATTTTTGGAAGAACCATTGAATGTTCTTTTTTATCATCGCCAATATAATAAGTAAAATCAACTTCTACATCATAATGAATGGTAATTCCATAAGTCATATTTCGTAATCGGGCATCATTCGGAAACATATAATGAGAATTGTGATCGTCATAAATTACAGGCTTACCATAATAAATTTTCGAACCATCCTTACCGCCTAAATAAAGTAAACACTCGCTTCTTTTACCAGATTCGTTACCTTCTTCTTCTCTCTCAATGAATCGAATAGGATTGTTTTCACGAAAAATACGTTTGATTCCATTTCTAAAAAAATCATTATATGATTCTAAATGATGGGAAACTAAATTAGTTGGGTTATCTTTAAAGTATTTATCAATTAATTTCCAAGATATATTGTCTTTTTCCATTGTATATTATAATAATCATATTTTTTTATAATATATTTTTTCATTATTTATATAATTTCCAAGTGTTGATATTGTTTTATTTTTATTTTTGTTATTTGTTATTTTTGTTATTCGTTTTTGTTATTTGTATTTTTTGTTTGTTTTATTATTCATTTTTTTCCCACCTTTCCTAGTTAATTTAAATTTATTCTTTACATTTGTAGTAGTGAATTCTGTCCAAGGTTCGCTTGGTCTATCTTTTAAATAAGTAGCGAATTTTTCATATTGACGGTGCTTTTTAAAAAATTCGTCTTTATTAAATTCCATACCACAAGAGTTACCAAACCTTCCAATAAAACTCATTTTTTTTGCAAGATTAGTATCACAGACAATTCCGTCCACTGATCCATGTGGTGCAAACGGTTTAGGGCGGCTTTCCTGTGACATATACTCCCTCGCATCTAACTCATAATGAGAACATATGGTTCTTGAGCACGGGTTGTTGTCTTTATGTAAATACACGTCATAATGGTCGGAAATGATTTGTTTTGCTACTTCAATGTTAATTTTACCTTTATACTCATCCATCAAATCGCCAAGTCGTACCATTCTAGCTCCTTGATGACGTCTAACATCATAGAACCCTGAGTTGTTCACTTCTAAATTACGTATTCTTTCATCATATGGGGCATTGAACCCAATAAACACACCATTTTTTGTTCTCTCTATGTTGTGATATTTTAACCCTAATTCAATACGTAAAATCTCATTGGTATTCGTATCTCCAAACAACCACGAGTTGGCATAATCCCCAGAGTTTTCGTGTAAAAGTATTTCACAATATTCGTCTAAGGTATTCCCATATTGCATTGCCTTACGGATTCTATACCCGATGGGGAATCGTCGTTCATATGGTATAAATCCCCCAATAGTGGTTTCGGTACCAATAATACCCTTGGCTGTTACAAAAAAATCGGTACCGCTCCAAATCCAACAAGGAGAAGTTTGCATAATAAAACGGTGACCTTCGTCAGGGTGTAAATCTAAAACGACATTTGAATACTGACCGTCGATAAAATCACAAAAGGAATTATGCGCACAAACGATTTTACCATCTTCGGTCCAATCGCCTACAGCCATAAAAGCACTACATTTATCCTTTGCGCCACCTTCTTTGCCAAAATGAGAATCCGATTTACTGGAATACCAATAAGGAATAGAACAATAGAAATTCCAGGCAATTATCTCTTCTACGGATGTTTTGCACCCATTTGCGTTACATCCCTCGGCGATTCCCTCCATTTCTTTGTAAAATTCTTCAAAATCACGCTCTGTTATTTCTTTAAAATCAGATGTTATTTCTTTGATGAAATATTCCCATTCCATTCCATAAGCTTCCAACATTAAAAAATGCAACATTTTCTGTATTTCTTTGAACTCCTTTGCACATAAATATCCATATGCATACCCACGTTCTTTGGGTTTTCCTTTAATGGATATATATTTCCATCCATTTTTTTCATATGATAAACCATTCTTGACTTTAGTTGTCATTATATTATACTTTTATAAAAAGTGCTACAAAACCTCTTTTATAAAATTTTGTAAATATATTCTTGTTAGTAAGTTATTATTATTTTATTTGTCTTTTATTAGTTATTGTTATATATATTTATTTATTGTTATATATATATTTATTTATTGTTATATATATTTTGCTACACTTTTTCTAAAAGTGTAAAAAGTGTAAAAAGTGTATTTACATATTCAACATAAGAATACCCATCATCACGAATAAAAGAATCCAAGGAAGAAGTATAAGCAACCAAGAGAGTGTTGTATGACCATCTTTACATATTAAATTAAGAACATATGTCCAGAACAATATATAAATCAATTTAACTATAAAAACAGCCGCAGTGTTCGGAACACGACAAGAAAAACAACCCACGTGGTAACTATTATTGTTTCCCAAATTTTGAAATAATACTAGAACTAATGCCAGTATTGATATAACAAAATATAACAATGATGGGGTGCATAGGTCTTTTAAACTTTTAGGAAATTCTGCCATTATGAATTAATCTTAGAAAAAAATAAATTATATAGAAGCAGCCTTAATGGTGTTTATATTAGCAGTGTTGGGCATTTGCCCTTTCCACGGTAGTGGATTCACTGGTCCTGAATAACCTGATAAAGCATTGTACGCAGTTCCCACGCCAAACTGAAATTGTCTTCCTAAATTTATTAAGTCTTGACTCAAAAAATTAGATAAATTACCACCTTTTTGCTTTCTACTATGACGGCCTTTTTTTCTTCCTCCTACCGAAAAGGGTGGATTGGCGCCAGTAGCCTTTAGCGACGTTTGTACATCAGTATGATAATTATTAGGGGCTAAATAATTGCTTCCTCCTTGTACTCCATTAACCCCTGGTAATCCGGTTGTTTGTGGAGTCCAAGGTGAACCTACTAATCCATTTGGGTAAGGATTACCACCTAATTGACCGCCTTTCATTTTACATTCGCTGCATTTGCAACCAATACGATGTTTAGAACCACCTAATAATAAAGCGCTGGCACACAATGGACCACATCCTCCGAAATCGGTTTCAGATTTATTATTAATTCGTTTACCACCTTTCATTAAAGAAATACCGCAACCACACCCTCCTTTTTGTGGTCCAGAAGGATTTAAAAAAGGTGTTGCTGGAACAATAGTTGGAGGTCCTGTATTAGGAATTGTTTTATCCAACGCATTTGTATTTACAGGAAGAAGCGACATCGATGAACCACCTTTACTTGTGTAGGCCAAATAAGGGTTGGGGGCTACTTGAATATTGTTTGAAGGATAAGCTAAATTTATATTGGAAAACCCACCTAAATAATTTTTACGAGTTTTTTTTGAACACCCTTTCATTTTATACATTTTTTGATTTTTTTTAAAAGCTTTTTTACTCATTTTTGCCATTTATAATATATAGCAAGAAATTATTCGATATCTACGTGAGTTAAGAAATGACGACGACAACACATCTTTTTCATATTTAATTCATCTAATACTTCTCCTTCAGGCGTCTTTTCAGCAAACTCTTTGGTTAAATACAAAACCTTATCTATATCAATAGATTCTGAATTACTCCTCTTTGCTAACTTCTTCTTACGTACTTGTTCTTGATAATATCTATATTTGTTAGCAATCACCATACCACAACTAAAGCATTTAATAGGGATGATCATATCTATATATAACTTTGTATATTATTCTTATATATTTTTAAATAAAAATCAATTTTTTTATTTATTACACAAATCAGACAATCAAACAAATAACCACTAAATTAGATATAAAAGTACCTATTTTACTGACACTTTTTACCATAACATTTATTTTTGAAATAATAGTATTCTAATGGTTCTGTCTTTCCATTTGAATCGGTATTAAATGTAGGACCCTTAGCATTTCCTGCGACACATTTACCTGGGCTTTTCCAGACACAACAACTTGTATCATTGCAGTTATACTTCGTTAGTCTTTCACACGCGGTATCTAAAGACCCGCTGGAACCGCGGTGACTTTCACAAAATGCGTCGTTTTTATTCATTATAATAGAAGTATCTATTGAAAGACCTTCAATATTATTGTGTTTAAATAATACACTCACGAGAAGTTTAAATATAAATACACTTAAGGAGATAAATAAAAATAACAAAATAAACCTTTTTAAAATATGTTTTAAATCCATTTTAATATAGTAAAAGCAAATATTTTATACGAATAATATATAATGTCAAAAACGCGTTCCAATCGTAAATCTTCTATTGCTCCTTTAAACGCGGTTAAAAAAGTTAGTACTGTTGCTAAAAATGTAGCAGCTGGAACAGTTCCGGTTGTTGAAAATGGTGTATCTGCTGTTTATGGAACTATGGCAACTGGGTTTGATTTAGGAGTTAAGGGGGTAGGCAATCTTGCAAAAGGTATTAAAAGTGTTACAAGAAAAACACATTCGCGTAGTCACAAGAAACATACAAAAAGATATGGTAACAAGAAACATACAAAAAGTCAAAAGAGACACAAAAGTAGGAAAAATTAAGTAATAAATGTAACATTAGAAGGGTATAAAGAAAAATAGAAATATATTCTACCGTACTAGAATTATATCTCTTTCAATATTTCACCTTTGGTAGTTTTCACGCGCTTTAACTTTTTATCTTTTTTGTGAATGTCGTCGTGGCACGATTCACACAACGTCATTAAATTCGCAAGATTATTCTTATGAAAAATACTATCTTCGCTAATAATAATTCCATCATCATTCGCATTTTTTTGATATTGTAAATGATGAACTTCCTTACCCGGGTTTTTATTACATTTTTCACATAAATTTACTATCTTTTTTGAATTATAAGAAGAAGTTTTGAGAGAAAGAATACTCCTCGTTTCTGGGTGATATTTCATTCTTATTTCGTATGCAGCTTCTAAAAACTCTTGAGGTAAATTTAATGACTTGCAAACTTCTAGTCCATACATACTATTACCAGGTCCATCTTTCATCTTTCTATCATAAATAAGAGTATCTCTTTCCTTATCATAAATTACTTCCATATGTTTTAATTTTACTTTATCTAACGTTGTAATTTCTTCATAATTTACAATTTCGTGTAAATGAGTGGCAAAAATGAAACTGCTCTTACATTTATGCAATTGTTGAATTCCTGCAACAAATATACTAATTGCACTATGAGTTTCTGTACCAGAACACAATTCATCCCCTAATATTAAGCTGTTTTCATTAGTTAACCGCAAAATAGTTCTTAATTCAGACATTTCTACCGCAAAAGTAGAGAGACCTTTAAAAATATTATCATTTCCGATAATTCGCGTAAAAATGCATTTGTATGGCATAAAATGAAATTCTGAACAAGGAACATACAATCCTGCCTGTGCCATTACAACCGCCACCCCTAATGCACGAATAAAACTGGTTTTCCCAACAGCATTGGTTCCATATAATAATATTCCATCAGTTGTACCATCTCCAAGAGTAATATCATTTGTTACATACAATTCATTACTCTGAAATTGTTCAATCAAGCAATGACGTAGTTTCTTGGCGTTTACAAATGATTTTTCTGAATTAACTATTTTTGGTTTGCAATAATTGTAATGAATAGCTATGGAACTTTTTGTAAATAATATATCTACAAGCGTAACAAAATGTATTATGCTTTCTAACTTTGTTTGATAGTCTTCAAACTTCGCAATAAATTTATTGTATACACTAGTAATTAAATCTTTCATTGTAATTTTTGCACTGGAAATATTTTTACATAGTCCACTAATTTGCTCATCTAAAATAAAATTATTTGAAGCGCTTTGTTTCTCAAACGTGAATTGTGTTTTTGAAACTTTAAAATCAAATTTTTTACTTTTATTTGTTTGATTATACGTCAACAATACAATAGTTGGATCTTTCGGTAACGCATCCGCAAGAATTTTGCACCTTCTGCTAGTAGATATTAAACTAAAGTTGTTTTTTTCTGTTTCGTGAATTTTAACATATTCGCTGCTTTTTCCAGTCTTCTTTTCTTTACTTTCAATTAAATTACTTAAATACTTTTGGATAGCATCGAGCTTCAATTCTGACTCCTTTAACGATTCTGTTTTTTTGTCCAATTCATCATCAATACCAGGCTCAATAAAATTATTTTCAAAATTCTGATTTTGGTCCAAATCTTTTGCTAATTCTAAATTTAAATTTTTTTGAATAAATTCACTAATTTCATCGCAATAAGTACCAATAAGTAAATTGTTTTTTTCAAAAATACAAGCATATTCTTGGATTTTCGTGTCATTCTCTAATTCTTCATATACCTTTTTGATTACCAAGATATTATTATAAAGATGAACAAATGATTTTGGTGATATTTTTTTTAAATAAACCATTCGTGACCATTTTGCCAAATCTTTTATTTTTGATAAGTTATTTTTTAAAAATGAGCCGTATTCATTGTATTTCGTCAAAAAATATTCGGTAATGTCATATTCTCGTTGTAAGTATTCTGCATCCCACACAGGGTTTAAAATATTATATAAAAATCGTCTTTTTCCCATAGGTGTTAAGCAATTATTTAACATTTGAGAGACACAAGAGAATTTACTTGTCTTTACAGTTCCGTCATCGATAATATTTAGCTGTTTTAATGAATGATTTGCCAAACATAAACGAGTAGAACAGTTTTCAAATGTAGGCTCTGAAATTTTATTTACTAAATGTGGATTATGTTGATAAACAAAATCCAATAAAAAACAAAATGCTTGTGTAGCAATATTATGCTCATAAAAATTTTGTAAAAATGAGTCATAATTATTAATTTTGTAGAATTTGTTAAGAATCTCTTTTTGATAAGGCTGTTTCTCGCAATTTTTTACTCGTGACATTTTTGTATTTGTCTCATCTTGTTGTTCTTGGTTAATATGAATTTTATGAATTAGACTGCTACTAATGCCTGCATAACTAATAATAAAATCCATTTCATTTGGATTTGGTAAATTGGATATTAATATTACTTCACTTGGATTTTTAATAGAAATAAATCGCTCTAATTCATCGTAAGTTGTAGGGTTATTTATGTAAGTTTCTTTGAATTGAAACATACTTGTTTTTCCTGTATAAATATCTATGTTTGCTATTCCTACTACTATAAATTTACCCTTCATTAACATTTTATTTTCAACTAAATCAACCCAAATGCACGTAGTTGAGTTAGTTAAGTTTTGTGATTCTGTATGAAAATACGTTCCTGGAGAGAAAACACCCGCCAAACTGCGAGTGGTATTTTTAATAGATTCATCTTGTGTATAAACAACCGCAGTAAACCCAGCTTCTTGGATTTTCTTTATATATTTTTCAATTTGCATATCTTTAAACCCTGCCATCATTACATTATCATTTCCAACACACGTGTTCTTTTCAACAATATTTAATTCACATATTTGTGAGAAATCTAAAATGTTACTTCCTGTTATTGTTTCTGTTTTAGCATTATAAATACCGTATACTTCAAAAAAAGATCCGACTTGCATTAATAATATTGTTTTTTCTCCATATTCATCGTGATATTTGTTAGTTAATTCGAAATATTCTTTTATAAGAGCCATTTGTGTTTAAATATATATTATTTTAAGTTATATTTAAACCTTTATCTATATAAATATGTGTTTTTGTTTCATATGACAAATTAGACTATGACAAATCTAATATAACAAATTCTGACTTATTATTGTCATATAAATAATTTGTCAAAAGTTTTTTATATTTACTATAATAATATATAGGTAATATACCAAGTGTATAATGAAAGAATTTTAGAAGAATCAAAAGTGTAGTAATGTAAAATGGCATAAAAAATTTGCTTTGATGCTCACATAATATATCGTCCTTGTATTTTTCATTGTATATCGAAATTTCAATATTTAGTTTGTTAGTTTTATCTACGTATTTTGTTTTATAACCTGGTACTAATTTAAATTCTTGTTTTCTATTATTTGATGTGTTACTATTATTTATTGTATTTATTTTATAAATATTCTTTTTGAAAGCTTTTTTACTTATATTTAAATAATTTTGTAACATATGCATTGTGCTAAATTCATTATCAGAAAAAATATCTATATCTATATCACTCATTTGAGGGAAATAATCAGAACGTTGAATACTACCATAAAAATAAATTGGTTTATTAATGTAATTTTTTAATTTATAAAAAAAATCTTCTTCGTAAGGTGACAAAGCGTTTTTAGTAGTTTCCATACTACTTTATAGTAATATAATAAATTATTTTGTTATCTCTATAAAATAAGAGATGATATAATAGGTAATAATAAGATTATAATTATACGTCATCTAAAATTATTGTACTAGAATGTTCTTTATCGTAAAACTTGATCTTTTTATTAAAATACCAATGAAATAACAAACATTTCCAATTGTTGTAAACACTTTTTCTAATTAATTGTAAAGTATAATGAAGATATTTTAAAATATATAATACGGATATTATATAAAAAGGTAAATTATTGATATCGTTTACATTTTGCATTACAGACTTGCGATATTTTTCATCATATACAAGTAAATCGAATTCAATGTTTTTAAATATATCTTTATATTTTATTTTATATCCTGTGTTCATTCCTTTATCATAAACACTATATTGCTGATAAATTTTTTTAATTTCTTTTTTGTCTATATGCAAATAATATTGTATTTTTGATAAAATACTTTTTACATTATCACTTATTATAATAATATCTATATCACTAGAATTTGTAAAAAAATCTGAACGTTGAATACTGCCAAAAAAGATTAATTCTGTATCCAAATAATTTTGGAAATTATTTAAAAATGTATATTTATATTCGCCTAATTTTTCTTTTACTTTTTCCATATTAAATTATAACTACATTATATTTTGTTTTATAATTTTATCATATTATACATTACTCACTTACATTATATAATAAATTATATAATAAATTATATCATACATTATAACTCCTTGTCTAGTTTTGAAAAATTATGCAACAACGTATCGCTGTTGTTATTTGTTATTTCTCCAGATAACATAGCCGTTTCGTATAATTTACGTATAACATCATTTGGCGCATTGCTACCTACTTTAATTAAATTATGGTCTCTTAAATAGAGTTTAATTTCATTTATAGGTTTTCTTTTTAATTCTTTTTGTGCATTTAACACCTTTTTCCTAGTTCCACGGTCCTTTACTAGTACAGCAACCGTTTTTTTCATTTTAGACTTGCCAAGTGTATACTTCCTCTTGATTGTTTTTTTTATAATTTGTTTAATACCTATTGTTTTTTCATTATTATGATTTTCATATTGTATTTCATTTATTCTATTGTTTTCAGAGATTACACACGGCAAGATATTATCATTAGATATTACATTTGTACTATTACTAGTATTGTTGTTATCACTAATTAACATATTACCTTCATTTTTAACAGGAGGTTTAATTAAATTCTGGGTGTTCATTGCATCATCATTGTATTTATATGTTTCTTCTAATTGTTTTAATTTAATTTTTTCTCGTAATTCATTCAAACGTTTTTCCCTTTCACTTTTTAGCGTGTTTATGCCTCCTCCTTCTATTGTTAAAGCGGAGGAAGGGTTTGTTACAATATTACTACGATGTGTTCTGGTCCAATCTCTATAAGTCGGTTTTACACCGCCTTTTAATACGCCATATGGCAATGTATCTTTTGTGTAAGGATTTATGGATATAGGAGATGAATTAATTAGATTATTAGTTTTATTTATATTAATTTCTAGTTCCTCTGGTAAATCTATATTTACATATTGTTGTTGGGGTATATTTAAAGATTGATAATTTTTAACAGTCATTCTCTCCATTTCTTCTTTTCGACGTTGTTTTTGTAATTCATATTTATTTTTTTCGTCATTTATTTTTTTCTGTTTTGATAAAGTCTGTAAATAACTAATTGATTCATTGAATTCATCCGAGAATATGTCGTTTTCCTGTTTATTATCTTTTTGAGAGTTTGTAATTTGTTCACGTTGTTCTTGTATTTTTTTTTTATCTATTTCTAAATTTTCTGTTTCGCGCTGTTTATGTTCTTTAATTCTATTTAAAAGTTTGTTTTTTAATACATTTGGCGATATCAACGGTGTAATTGTAGGTTTTAATTTTTTGTCTCTGTTTTTTTTGGTTTTTGAACTCCCAATAGAAAATAAATGAGGGTTTATAGAAATCGTTTTATTTGACATTTATTATAGTATCAAATAAAAAATATTGAATTATAACTATTTTACTTGTTTCTTTTATTTGTTTCTTTTATTTGTTTTAGGAATATAATGTACTATATAAATATTTTTTATTTTCTATATCATCTTTTCTCTTTTTAATTTCGTCATTTTTCAAGTATATCTCAAGACCTTTATCTAAATCCTTTAAAACGATTTTTCTTTTTTCATTTTCAGATAAACAAAAGACCCTTTTGCTATGGGCTATTTTTGTTTTTGAAAGCAACGTTTCTATATCTCTTCCATAAAATTTAAAATAATCCTTATTCTTTTGAAACCAATCAACCGTTATTTTAGAATTTTCTTTAATTTCCCATCCAATATCTTTTACTTTTTTCAAAAATATATCGTATAAATCTTCCGCATTATACTCATCTGTTTTAAAACGCCACGTGAACCTGGAATCTAGCCCTTGGTTTATGTTAAAAAAGCATTCTTTCAATTCTTTATCATACCCTGCAATAATAACCATAAGGTTTTCCTTGTTATCACTTAATGCTTCACATAGTGTATCGATGCATTCTTTTGCAAAACTATCTATTCTTTCAGAACTTCCTAACGCATATGCCTCATCAATGAAAAGAACGCCTCCAAGTGATTCTTTTATCACATCGCGCGTTTTTAAAGCTGTTTGGCCTAAATAACCCGCAACTAAATCACTTCGAGTTACTTTTTTAAAGATTCCCTTTTTTAATACTCCTATATTGCTGTAAATTTTACCCATAATTTTAGCAATTTCCGTTTTCCCTGTTCCAGGAGGACCATAAATAACTGTATGCATAAAATCACCCGTTATGGCGCTGCTTTTATGAAAATCTTGAACAAAATATAATATTTGGTCTACTATACTATTTTTAAGTTCTTTCATTCCTATCATATTGTTTAATTCTTCCAAAGGTATCCTTATATCGTGTAACGATTTCATATTGATATTATACTCAATGTTATCGTCTAATGGATAAGATTCTACCAAATTTAGTATATCTGATATGTTATTTATTTCTTTTTCAATAGTAATAAACTTCTTATCTGTCTTTACATTAACTTTTTTATTACTTTTATTGTTATTTTTATATAGAATACTATTTTTATCATATTCTTCATTTGTATCTCTATAATAATTGGGGTCTATTGCGTTTATACAACAATTATCGTATTTACATTGTCCAGTAAAGTTACTACTATTATAGTTATTAAAACCTAAAGATTTATTAATGATTTCTATCATTTTATCAATTATATCTTTCATTTCGGGTGATTCGTCATCTGTGTTTTTTTCATTCGTATTATTCATTTGATTCGTATTATTCATTTGATTCGTATTATTCATTTCATTCGTATTATTCATTTCAGGAGTATTGTTTATTTGATGGAATGATATATTTGCGTTATGGTCTAATGTAGTTAACAATTTATTATAACTATTAATTCTTTTAGGGTCGATTACTTGTCTTTTACGTCTGTATATCATTAGATTTATATATAGTATATACAACACGTTTATATTATTTTACTGAATTCTAGTTTGTAAAGTATTCTAATTTATATTATTAACTTTGGTTATCATAATAAATATAAGAGCATCTATATATTTATTAATAAAATGATTTAAAAATAAATTGATTTGTAAAATAACCAAAATATTGATGTCAAATAATAAAGCAATCGAGATCGAAACTATGAGTTCAAAAATGTCTGAAATGAAAACAACTGAAACAATGGAATCAAGAGAATCCAAAGAATTGTTTGATATTGAGAATGAACAATATATCGAAACTCCTTGGCATATTATTGAATCATATTTTAGAGGTCAACATTTAGATAGGTTTGTGAGACATCAATTGGAATCGTATAATAATTTTGTAGGGTACCAAATTATTAAAACGATAGAAATGTTTAATCCTGTTCATATTGCTTCAGAACAAGATTTTGACCCGGTATCGAAGAAATACTCGTTAGAAATTTATGTTACATTTGAAAACTTTCACATATACCGTCCTCAAATTCACGAAAATAACGGCGCTATTAAATTAATGTTTCCTCAAGAGGCGCGTTTGAGAAACTTTTCCTATGCTTCTTCTACCACGGTAGATATAAACATTAAATATCTTGTACGTAATGGTCCGAATTTGGAGAATATTCAAACCTTTTATAAAACAATTCCAAAAATTCATATTGGTAAATTACCAATTATGTTGAAATCAAACATTTGCGTATTGAATCAATACAAGCATTTTGAGCATACACAAACCGGCGAGTGCAAATTTGATGCAGGAGGGTATTTTATCATTAATGGGTCAGAAAAAACGGTATTAGGACAGGAACGTGCTGCAGAAAATCGCGTTTATTGTTTTAATATATCTAAGAATGATACCAAATATACATGGAAAGCAGAGATCAAATCTGTTCCTGATTTCAAGTGCATTTCTCCAAAGCAAATAAATATGATGGTTTATTCAAAAAATAATGGTTTTGGTTATGCTATTTGTGTTGAATTGCCACGTGTAAAGCAACCAATTCCTCTATTTATTGTTTTCAGAGCTCTTGGTATTATTACTGATAAGGAAATTTGTGAAAAGATATTGTTAGATATTAACAGTGATAAAAATAAACAGATTCTTGAAGCACTGCAGGCTTCTGTAATTGATGCTAATAAATACATAACGCAGGAAGAATGTATCAAATATATTACAAGCTTTGTAATGTATACGCCAATCAATATGGATAAAGAAACTGGAATTAAAAAGAAGCACGACTTTACTTTGGAAATATTAAGCAACGATTTATTTCCTCATTGTCACAATATCACCCAGAAGATTTATTTCCTTGGCTATATGGCACATCGTTTGTTACTAGCTTCTTTTGAAATTATCAAAGGGGATGACCGCGATTCTTATTTAAATAAACGTATTGACTCCACTGGGGTTCTTTTAAATAATTTGTACAGAAACTATTTTAACAAGTTAGTAAAGGATATGGAAAAGCAAGTAATTCGTGAAATTAATACAGGTTCTTGGAAATCCAGTGACGATTATGAAAATATTATCAACATGACAAATATTTATAAGATTATTAAATCAACAACCATTGAAAATGGTTTGAAACGCGCGTTATCAACAGGTGATTTTGGTATTAAGCATACGAATTCCAATAAAGTTGGGGTTGCACAAGTGCTGAATCGGTTGAATTACGTCTCTAGTTTAAGTCACGCAAGAAGAGTATCTACACCTACGGATAAGAGCGGTAAGTTGATTCCTCCTCGTAAACTCCATAATACTTGCTGGGGGTTTTTATGTCCTGCAGAGTGTTTCGATCCAGAAACACCAATTCTGATGTGGGACGGAAGCACTAAGCGCGCTGGCGACATTGTACTCGATGACATTCTTGTAGATGACCTTGGAAACCCGACAACAGTTCGTACTACCTGTTCAGGAGAGAAAAATATGTATGATGTTATTCCTGAAAAAGTTAATTTTATGAAACATAGAGTAACTGATAATCATATTCTTAGCCTCCGAATTAGACAGCATAAAAATATTTTAAAATGCTCTCGTAAAGATAGAAAATATAATTATTCTGTCAAATTTCTTAATAGAGATACGTTGAAAATCCAGGAAAAATACTTCATTACGTCCGAAGAAGCAAATGACTATGTAAATAGTTTTGGAGATGATGATACTCTTGATATAACTATTGAGAACTATTTAAAACTTGATAAGCATACTCGCGAGTATTTAGTTTTATTTAAAGTGGCTGGAATTCATTGGGAGAAAAAAAATGTAGAAATGGATCCATACTTGCTTGGTATGTGGCTTGGAGATGGACTTAGTGATGGAACTGGGTTTGCTTTGAATTATAACACCGATAATGAGACATTGGCTTATTGGGAAAAATGGGCTCAAGAAAACGGTGCAATAATTACAAAGGGTGATAAATATAGTTTCTCTGTCGTTTCAAAGAAAAACAAAGAAGCTTATTCATCTGGCTTGTGCAATAGAGCGGAGGAGGCGCCTTTAAAGAAATATCTTCGCAAATATAAACTTTTGAATAATAAGCATATTCCAAATGAATATATTACAAATGACAGAGAAACGAGATTGAAGGTTTTGGCAGGTTTGATTGATACGGATGGTTCTGTTCGCGCTAAAGGTCACGAAATCCGTATTTGTCAAGGTCCTGCAAATTACAGAATAATAGAAGATGCTTATACATTAGCGATGTCTCTTGGATTTTCTTGTGGAATTAAAGAAGGCAGGAGTCAATGGACGGATGAAAAAAGCGCGGTTAAAAAGTTTAGTACATATAAGGAACTAACTATTACAGGGAATAACATCTGTGAAATTCCTACACTGCTTCCACGCAAAAAATTAATTCCTCTAGAAAATAAAACTCTTTTGCAAAGAAGCAAATCTTTTATGTGCAGTAAGTTTAAGTTGGAAGAAGTTGGAATAGGTGCTTACGTTGGATGGCAACTGCACGATAAACGCGGGAGATTTTGTCTTGCCGATGGTATGGCTGTGCATAATACTCCAGAAGGGCAATCCGTTGGTGTTGTAAAGAACTTGAGTTATATGACACACATGACAATTTATTCAAACTCATTGCCGCTGTATGAATATATTATGCCAGAGATCACGCACATTGATAGTATCGATTTATCCTCGTATGATATGTATGAAAAAGTAAAAGTATTTATTAATGGGTCTTGGGTAGGAATAACAGAAACACCTTTAGACTTATATAATTCATTAAAAGATAAAAAGTCGAAAGGTATTATAAATATTTATACATCAATTGTATTTGATTATAAAATGGCCGAAATACGGGTCTGCAATGATAGTGGAAGACTTACGCGACCAGTATTGCGTGTAAAAGATAGAAATTTATTGATAAATAACGATATTGTTGCCAAGGTAAACAAATCAGAATTGGTTTGGGATAATTTGTTAACGAGTTCAAAAATCGATGATGCTATTATTGAATATATTGATCCCGAAGAACAAAGCTGGTCTCTTATTGCAACAAAACCCAAAGATATTATTGCCCATTCTCATAATGTTCAACGGTACACCCATTGTGAGATTCATCCAAGTACGATTTTCGGTATATTATCCTCTTGTATACCGTTTCCCGAACACAATCAATCCCCGAGGAACACGTACCAATGTTTGGATATTAATGAAACTGTTTTATTAAGTAATGGTTCTAAAATACCTATAAAGGATATACATATTGGTGATGAGGTTGTATCATTTAATCCTGAAACAATGGAAACAACTTATACAAAAGTAATACACCATTACGTCAGGGAAACCAATAAAGAAATTTACAAAATTACAACATTAAGTGGCAAAGAAATTATTGCAACTACTGATCATAAATTTATGACAACCGAAGGTTGGTGCGAAGTAAAAAATATGGTTGAAAATGAAACAAAGATTGGAATTTTACCTCATCAAGAAATACAATTAGATAATAATGTTATAGAAGAAATAGTTATACTATCAGAAGATGATTTTAGGGATTTCTTTATTAATAATTGTTTCACATTAAGACTAATAGAAAAATATGTATCTGAATTAAAAAATATTAATTTATTACCTTTAAAAAATACGAATTATAATTTACCGATTTTAGCAAGAATATTTGGTTTTATTCTTGCGGATGGGTCAATAAATATATATGAAAGAAATGGAAATAAATTTACTGCGTGCAGTTTTGACTTTGGTACAGAAGCTGACGTGAAAATATTTGAAGATGACATTTCATTATGTGGTTTTAATAAATGTAAATACAATAAGGGATCGCGACATTTTAATGATGTAATGCACACTACTTATGATGTAACCCATAATGGAATATTACCGGCTCTATTATTATCATTAGGAGTATCGTATGGCAAAAAAACTGAAAGTATTAGAAAGGAAATTCCTAATTGGATAATGAATGGAAATAAATTGGTAAAAAAGGAATTCTTAAGTGGTTTTCAAGGTGGCGATGGATGTAAAATTCGTTGGAATAAAATGGAGAAAAATGGGTATAATTTTATTTGTGCCGAAACTTCTCAACAAATAGAACCTAAATACTCTTCTTCATTGCAAAAATTTATGAAACAATGTGTTGAATTATTAAAGGATTTTGACATAGAGGTATCAAATGTTAAAATGGTAAAGGTTTCTAATGCGAATAGAGTAAAAGTATCTTATAAAATTTCGGATAAACATCAAAATTTGATTAAATATTATGACAATATTGGTTATAGATATAGTTCAACCAAAAATAATTCATCTTTTATTATAATAGAGTATTTGAAATACAAACAGTCGCTTTATGAAAAACACAAGAGTTTTATTCAGACTATTAGAAATTTATATGATAATAACAAAAGTAATACTGCTATTGCGAATGAGCTAAATATTAAAGTTAACTTTGTTTCTGATGTTGTTAGAAGTTACAAAAAAAATAGCAAAATTTCTATGCGTAATTTATGCGAAAACACTATTGAAAATTGGTTAAATGAGGTAGTATTGTTTAATGATGTATTATTTGTACCAATTAAAAGCATTGAATTAGTAAACAATCGTTTAATATCTGATATTACGGTCGAGTCAGAAAATCATAGTTTCATAGCGGGAAGCAATTTCTTATCAAGCAATTGTGCACAGGGCAAGCAAGCTATGGGTGTTTATGTTACCAATTATGAAAATCGTATGGATAAAACTGCCTATGTCCTTAATTATCCTATGCGTCCGTTAGTCGATACACGAATTATGAATATGATTCAACTCAACAAAATCCCATCTGGAACTCAAGTGATCGTAGCAATTATGACTCATACTGGTTACAATCAGGAGGATTCATTGCTAATAAATCAGGGTTCTATTGATCGCGGTATGGCTTTGGTTACAGTTTATCACACTGAAAAGGATGAAGATAAACAGAAAATTAATGGAGATGAAGAAATTCGTTGCAAACCTGATGCAACAAAAACAAAAGGTATGAAGATGGGTAATTATAACAAAGTAAACTCCAAGGGTGTTATACCAGAAAATACTCTGGTGGAAAATCGTGATATCATTATTTCAAAAATCACGCCTATTAAAGAAAATAGAAACGATCATACAAAAGTCATTAAATATGAAGACCAGAGTAAAATGTACAAGACAGTGGAGGAGACTTATATTGATAAAAATTATATTGATAGAAATGGCGAAGGATATAACTTTGCAAAGGTACGTATCCGTGCGGTAAGAAAACCAGTGATTGGGGATAAATTTAGCTCGAGGCACGGTCAGAAGGGTACTGTGGGCAATATTATTCCGGAATGTGATATGCCATTTACTAGCAGTGGGGTGAAACCGGATATTATTATTAACCCACACGCAATTCCATCACGCATGACGATTGGTCAGTTAAAAGAGACCGTTCTAGGTAAAGTTCTACTTGAGCTCGGTTTGTTTGGCGATGGAACAGCGTTTGGTGATTTTGAAATTAAGGATATTTGCAGCGAACTAATCAAACTGGGTTATGAGTCAAATGGTAACGAGTTGATGTACAACGGTCTCACTGGCGAACAGCACGAATGCAGTGTGTTTATGGGTCCCGTATTCTACCAGAGACTTAAGCACATGGTTAATGATAAGGCGCATAGTCGTTCTATTGGACCAATGGTGAATTTGACTAGACAGCCAGCAGAAGGTAGGTCAAGAGACGGCGGTTTGCGCTTCGGAGAGATGGAAAGAGATTGCCTACAGGGTTCTACTCCAATTCCCCTTAATTGTGGGTTGAGCGTTAAAATAGAAACTATGGAAAAATCTAACTTAACTGTTCTTGGATGGTCTGAACAAACAAATAGTATGATCAATTCAAATCAAGTTGGATTTATGGATAAAGGAGAAAAAGAGTGTTTGGACATTACTTTTGAAGATGGAAGAAAAATAACCTGCACGGATAATCATCCTCTTTTGACGAATGAAAATAAATGGGTGAAAGCGAAAGATCTAAAAATTAACCTTGATAAAATTAAGACGAGCGTTAATTATCCAATTATGGATATTCAAAGAGAAATTATTGAATGTTCTGGTTGGAGTTTAGAATTTGGAGATATTAAACTTACTACAAATAATGAAAATGAATACTTCAAAACGCTCGCTTTTATGAGAATACTAGGTTATTTGATTACAGATGGAGGTATATATTTAAATAATACAAGAGACACATATATAGGCTGTGTTAGTTTAGGTCATATGAATGATGTAAATAATTTCATATGTGATTTAGAACTATTTTGTGATGTAACACAAGTTAATTTTGTGTGTGGTAATTGTTATAGGGTCTTCATTCCAAATTCGATTGTATTAGATATCTTAAAAATTAAAGGAATTCAAACAGGTTCAAAAATATTACAACCAGCACAGCTACCTGAATTTATATTAGACCAGTCTTGTCCCACACATATTATTCGTGAATTCTTGGGTGGATTATTTGGTGGTGATGGTCACACTTGTGTTTTAGGTATGCATCGCGGTAAACGTGATTTGTTATCTTCTGTTTCATTCTCAAAAAGTAAGAGTAATATTCATTTAGACTCATTAATTAAAATGATGGAGGATATAAAATTATTGTTTTCTAGATTTGATATTAATAATGTTACTATACAAAAAATGAAAGAAATAACTCATTCAAAAAATAAGATAGATAATAAAAATAAAACATTTCAACTAACACTTCATTTAAGTATGGATGAGCTAATACCATTTTCAGAAAAAGTAGGTTTCAGATATTGCTGTCACAAGTCACAGAGATTAGAGGCAGGGGTATCTTATAAACGTTTAAGGAATGAAGTCGTTAGACAACACAATTGGATTGTAAATAAGGTTGATGAATTAACCAATTTCACAAAAATTAAGTCTGAACAACCAAATAAAATTGTTCATACAAAGACTGCTATAAAAGAAGCTGTTCAAGAATTAAAAAGAATAGAACCTTTAGTTCACGAATATGCTATACCTTCGTGTCACGATATTACTGACCACTTATTGAAGGGTACCAAGTTTGGTTTATTTAGAGGTTCTGGTTTTCCTAATGCTCAACAATACCTAAAAGAAATTGGTGCATTAGATTGGTTCATAAATGATGAAAAAGAAAAATCCGGTTTACTTGAAGAAAATAATATAAACAATCAAGAAGAAACCATCCACTCTGGAGATTCCAACTCTTGTTATGGTGTAAACCGTGAATGTGTCGGTCTACCTACAATGAATCTAAAAGTGATTGATATAAGACCAGCCGGTATTCATCCAGTATATGATATTGAAGTAGAAAATACGCATTCCTTCTTGGCAAACGGTGTTGTAGCTCACAATTGTATGGTTTCTCACGGCGCATCCAGATTTACAAGAGGAAGAATGTACGATGCCTCTGATAAATATTCGGTACACATTTGCAAGAAGTGTGGTTTAATCGCCTCTTACAATGACAAGATGCACATTCATCATTGTCGGTATTGTGATAACCGGGTAGATTTTGCTTATGTCGAAATACCCTATGCGTGCAAATTATTATTTCAAGAATTGAATACGATGAACATAGCACCTCGTATTATGACAGACCATTAGTTTTATTTATAAAATAAAAATAATATATATCTAAATATTTATTTGATTATCATTATTAGTAAATGTTTTATAAACAGGTGAGTTATTTTTTAACAATGGTAGAGTTATTCCGTCATTTTTTGTGTTGTTTGGTTCATTTCTTGTATTAGTATTTGTATTATCTGTTTCAATAACTTCACTTTCGTCCAAATAACTACCTTCTTTAATCAATTTGATTTCATTCATTAATTTTTTTAGTATTGCATTATTCGTTTTTTCATAAATACTTATAAGGGATGCAAAAAAATTCAAAGCAACACCGAACCATATTAGGGTTGTATTATTATTTCCTGCTGCAAAAGAAGTTGTTAAAATTCCAGCTGACTGAACAAAATGAAATAAATAAATCAAATAAGAGTTTGTTGTGTTCAAACATTGTCGTTTACACAAAAACCGTTTCAAATCATCTAATCGATTTTTATCTAAAATACTTTGAATTTGTAAAGAGGTATCCTTTGTACTAGACATATTTCTATATAATCTTATTCTATTTATCTATTTATTCTACAAATAAATAAATAACTAAATAAAATAACTAAATAACATTTGGTGCTTCTTCATAAAATTTCTTGTAATTATTTTTATAATGATTTGAAAACATATCATAATATATACTAAATTTACCGTGCATTGACTCATAACTATACTTATCGATATTATCTACTATAGCCTTGTCTTGTTTCAAAGTTGTGTACATTGTCTTGTGTGTCGCTTTATCGCCAAGTATATTAATTAAATGCATTATCGGATACATAAGATAATTTTTATTGTTATCTAGGTTAAAATTCCAATAACTACGATATGCTTTTACAAATAATTTGGTTTTGAATTTTGAAATAGGTAACGCGTGTGTTATTATAGTAGATGACATATTTCCGAATAGCACTCTTGCAACGGTTGTGTGCGGTAAAACATATTCGTTTTCAACAATAATATTATCATACTTATAGAGTTTATTTACTATTGAATTCTCCCCGGCAAGATATTTATAGATAATTTTATAATGATTATCATATTCGTACATTTTTAAGACTTTTGAATTATGCAAAGGGTTTGGGTTTTTCTTGTTACCAAATGTATGAACAAACCCTATGTGGCATATATCTAGACTATTTACACTTACTAATTTGGCATAATGATCAAATGTTTCCTCTAGATAAACGGAACGTTGGTCATTGTCATTATATTCGGGTTCAACAAATATTTTTGATTCATCTATTTTAATCCTAGTTTCTTCATTTATTACAGGAACAGTATTCAAATAAACCATATCCCCTTTTTCAACTACTTTGAAGGAATTCACATTATGGATAGCAGATTCGGAATGATGTAAATCGGGTATTTGTATTAGTTCTCCATTTGTTCCATCAAATATATACCCGTGATAAGGGCACGTTATTGTATTTTTACACGTTTTACCTAACATAAAAGATGAACCTTGGTGACTGCAACTATCTCTCATACCGTAATAGTCACCTTTGTCTTTCCATACAATATAATTCATATTTCGAATTGTTACCTTTGTAGGTTTACTTTTAAAATCGGTAGAAAATCCTATTGGGTACCACGTTAGTTGACCATTTTCGTTTGGTGGGTCTAGCCTAGGAAAACTACCAAAATGAAAAAAATCTGTTTCGCGTTGATTAATTGGGTTTATATTTGTATCTGCATTTGTATTTGTTAATCGAATTTTATTAAAAAATGAAAATTTATTTCTTATCTTTTGTATAGTATATATAATTTTTTTAAAACTTACTGCCTCACTGAATAAAAATAAATATAAAAAAGAGCAATAATACAATTTCATCATAAAGTATTAATAATAATAATATAATTTTACTTTTATATTATTATAGATAATCATTTAGAAATATCTACAATACTACTTGTATAATGTATTTTTATACATATTTATTTATTTTATTTACTGTATTACCAAATACTATATGTTTTACACAAATAAATAAAAAACTTGTTATAGAGAGGAAACGTTTGTATTCGACAAATAATGAAAATACCCAGGACTTGAGTTTAATTCATAAGTTCAAAGGTTACTTTTTTAAAGACAATTATAATCAAGCTATAGATGATATAATAAATAAAAAGATTTCAAAAATATTTATAGATACAAATTATAAAGAAATAGTCACTATTGATAATTTACCGAAAGAAGATTTATTATATAACCATTATCACTTATCTGATATTAACCCTATTGTTTTGCCTAATTTAGTTGAAAAAGCAACAGATTCACATATTCCAATTTATTTTGTAAATTTTACACCTGAAAATATAATGAATATACAAAATTTAATAGGTGAATTATTTACATTAGCAAGTTATGCATTGCCGGTTTTATTTGTATTATCATTGTTATCTTCATTAAGAACATTCAACACAATGTCTAAACCACCTTCTCAAAATCAAAGAAATAGAAACATAAATCCAAATAACCCATTTTCACTAATGGAAAATTTTCAAAAAGATGACCTAGAATTTATAAAACCGAATGTTACGTTAGAAAGTTGGGCTGGTAGCCCAGAAGTTATTGATGAATGCCGCGAAGTAATTTCCTATATTGAAAGCAAAGAAAAATATAGATTGATCGGTGCAGATATGCCAAAGGGTATTTTATTGGAGGGACCTCCTGGAACAGGCAAGACCCTTCTAGCAAAGGCTATTGCAACTGAAACCAATTCTACCTTTATTTCAATGGCAGGCTCAGAATTTGTTGAGTTATTTGTTGGAATGGGTGCATCTCGTGTTCGTGATTTATTTGATAGTGCAAGAGATAATACACCGTGTATCATTTTTATTGATGAAATTGACGCAGTAGGTAGACAACGTGGCGCTGGTATTAATATGGCAAATGATGAGAGGGAACAAACCTTAAATCAACTGTTGTACGAAATGGATGGATTTCAGAACAACGACGATATTGTGGTGATGGCTGCTACGAATCGTAAGGATGTATTAGATCAAGCATTGTTGCGACCAGGTAGATTTGATAGAATCATTCGTGTTTCCCTTCCTGATAAGGATTCAAGAGAGAAAATATTGAGTTATTATCTCAAAAACAAGAGATTAGAGCGACCATTTGATACCTCATCTATAGCAGAATTAACCGATGGGTTTTCAGGTGCACAGCTTAAAAATTTAATCAACGAAGCAGCTATTCTTTCTGCTAGAAATAATTATACGACTATTCAAGAAAGATTTGTTTTTGATTCTTTTGAAAAATTAATTGTTGGGTTAATTCGAACGAATGCGACCGTAGCACCATCTACTCGGTTGAGAGTAGCTCTTCACGAAAGCGGCCACGCATTATTAACACTTAAATTTAACGAATCATTTGACTTTCAAAAAGCTTCTATCCAACCTACTTATAATGGGGCTGGAGGATACACGATTTTTTCAGAAAAACCTGAAATTAAAGAAGGAGGATTATATACAAAAGATTTGCTTAAAAAACGTCTCATTATTTCAATGGGAGGAAAAGCAGCCGAAAGTATTTATTATGGAAATGACTTTGTTTCACTTGGTGCAATCCAAGACTTGAAACAAGCGAATAGTTTGGCCAAAAGAATGATTGGCAATTTTGGTATGGGAAATGAATTGGAAGTATTTTTTAACGAAGATATTGATGATGATTCGAATCCATTTTTAGGTAGAAGTCTTGCATTTGGCGATAAGTATTCTGAATATACCCGTCGTATTATGGACAGAGAGACACTTGATCTTGTAAAGGAGGCTTATCAAAGTGCTAAAGATATATTAGAAGAAAATACGGATAAGTTAATACAATTTTCAGAAATGTTACAAGATAACAATGTTATTTATAACCGTGATATCGAAGGTATGTTCAAATTATAGAATTGTTGTTTTTATTTTGTTTTTTATTATCTGGGTTAGTTTCTGTTTTACTTTCTTTTTCTCTATCTATTCTTTCATCCAATTGGTCGAAATAATTTTTGCAAACACGTTTAAATATTTCTACATCTGAAAAGTTATAAGCGAAATTAGCGTTATACCCTCTTTGAAACATAATTTGGATATTTTCATAATATTTGTAATCATCCGGAATTTTGTTTCGCATTTGATGTCTAAATACAGAAATATTTGCATTACCGATTATATTATCATCGCAAACAACTTGAATTATTGATCCGTCTTTAATTTTTATTGTTGCCCAACCGATTTCTCTTTCGGTTCCTCCGTCTTCATTTCTTCTAACAATATAAGGTCCACCTCCAAGTATAGTTTGATATTCGGTCATTGTTGTATTCTATTTATATAATTTATTTATATCTTTATTATTTTTCTGTAGAGTTTATTTTTGAAAGCTTATATCATTCAATTTTTTAAATATCATATTATTTATATATGATATTTAAGGACATTTCTGATTTTAATAATGTAAATGATTATTTACCAATATTGAATGGGTGTATCAATGCAGATTTGCTCGTTTTATTTTTACTCTTTCACGGTATCTTTAATTCTTTTTATCTGAAAAAATGGTATAAAAAATACCAATTGAATGCTGTATTAGCAGACGTATTGATTCTTTTTATTGGAATTATTTTAGCGAGATTTTTTTATAAATATTTATTTAACTCATTTAGTATTTGGAAATTCACTGGTTTAGCTGTATGTATTCAAATAATACACGATATATTATTTTATTTATTATTCAAAAATTTGCCGGTTGGGTATAACGCAATGTTAGATTTCTTTAAAGAATATGCAAAGGAGGTAGGTGTAAAAGCTATATTAGGGGATAGTTTTATGATGATTGTTGCGTGTTTATTTAGTTCTTATTTCGCAACCCAAAGCCTAAATATGAACATAATTACACTTGTTACATTGACATATTTTTTCCCTTATATGGTAAATTACGAGTAATTTTATTTTTCATTGTTTATGGTGTTATTATGATTAGTTGATATAATTCTTTATAATAAAAGTGGTTAGTGCAAATAATATACCTCCCCATAGAGTATCAATTAAAACTGTTAATATAGACCAGTTACTAAATAATGCATAATTGGTTGTTTCGTAAACACCATAAATAACAATACCCAATAAAAACGCGTCATAAATACTTTTATTTGGGTTAATAATAAAATAATCAATTCCACCAACCAAACATATATAGCATAATACTATTCCTAAAAAATTTGGTATCATTTTACTTCCTTGTACATTTATGATTTGTCTTGAAAAGAAGTCTTTTATAATATTTAGATAAATAAAGTCGAGTGCTATAAATACTATTGCTATTTTTAGTAATTTGAATACCATTATACAATAGTTAAATATTTTATTGATTTCTATCATTTTTATCATATTGTTTAGATAAACTGATATTTAAATTTTTTTTTACTATAGTATTATATAAATGCCTGGTATAGGATCTTCAAACCCAATTGGTGGAAGTAATAAAGCACTTGATTCTTTAATAATTAATAATGCAAACTCTGGTGGTGCTATTACAGGTTGGGTTGCCCAAAGCGACCAATTAACTGATAGAAGGTACCCAGAATATGAGCAAATACGTTCTACAATAAAAAATGCGTGGAACACTCATTATAGAAGTCAACTTAAAAGTAATCATTTACCAAAAAGTGTTACAACACCATTTCGCGCCGTAAATAATGCAGGCGACTTATTGAGTCGTGACAATTTTTCTTGTGGAGGTAGTTGCCAAACCGCACAGAGTCGCCCAGGACTAAGAGGATTGAAAGGACATTTAGGAGGCGTTTCTAATTCTTGTTCACCATCCGTAATGTATAGCAGTTTACAATCACTTAAAGACGTTCCTGCAGCTGCGTGTAATGTTAAATACGTATATGATAGTTCAAACTATACAACTTATTTAAAACAAAAAGCGGTAAGTAAAAACTATAATTCATTGAAAAATGGGGGTAATAGTTCTAATGCTGCTCAAAGTGCTATAAAAGCCATTCGTAGATAATTAAGAGTATATTATAATATTATAATCATTTATTATTACAATATTATGCAAAAAAACGATATACGAAAAGAAATGTTATATCAAAAAACAGAATTTAACCATCATTTAATCTGTCAGTTACCAGGTATTTTCAAGTGTTGTAAATGCAAAAAAAATAATACTGTAATCGTTGAAAAAGGGGTATTAAGCCAATTTTGTTTGTTTTGTGGAACCCCAAACTATATAAAGAGTGATTCTAAATAAAGTATTATCTATATATTTTGATATACTTTTACACCTTTGGTCATTTAACCGCCTACTAATTTTTATCAATCCAATCAGTCACTATTTTGTAATCAGTTGAGTGGTTGGTTTCACATACCTCAAATTCGTAATTATATGAAGAAATATTTCCAAGACCAAAACCACCAAAAACCCAATTAAAACCGTCCATTTTTTTACTCACAATATGAAAACAATATTTATTAGGTTGTATAACTATTTTATGTATATCATTTGTATTTAATAAAAAATTAGTTAATTTAAGAAATTTTGACATATAATATTATTCCACTTGTGTTTAAGTAATATTATTTATTAACGACATTTTACACCTTTTCTCATTTACACCTTTTCTCATTTCAAACGCACAAAAGTACTTAAATATAAATAAATAAATAATGTATATGCCATTTATTACTTTTATTTATAAAGTTGGAAAAAACTATAACACATATTATGGTAAATATTGTTTTGATGATATTTCAGATGACCACAATGGGTTAGATAATGAAGTGAAATATATGTTAATAAAAGGATTAAATGAGTATAGAAAAAAAAATAATATTCAAAAATTAAATACAAAAATTATTATAGGTATATTATCTTTTTCATCAAACAACATTATTCCCACTTATTCAACTGAGAATGAAATAAAATGTTTTGATTTTTATTGTAATTATGATAATAAAATATACATTAATGGAAAATTAATATAAAAATGAGCGTTTGAAATGAGAAAAGGTGGAAAACGCCCAAAATGATATAAATACATATTTATGTAATTTATTATGAATAATACCATACCAAGAATTATATGTTCTAGTAAAAATTGTAATAAAGTATTTTCTCAAGAATGGGATGAATATGGTTATTCATATATTCGACTTGGAACATTACCGATAGATGATGATGACAAACTTGAAAAAATATGGTTTGCTTTGATGAAAACACGAATATTTTGTAGTAATTGTTGTCAACGCTATGCAGATATTATATGTTATGCAGATATATGTAATAATTCAAAAATAGAAATAAAATAGTAAATGTGCGTTTTACACCTTGAAACGTTTGATGTGTTAAATGAATAAAAATAAATGAATTTTTAGTATTTGAATATAAAATAGGTAAACAAAAAAAATTGAAATGATTTTTTTCTGATATGAATAGAAATAAGTTATTATACACCAACCGATATCAAATCTGAAAATGACCGAAATAGAGATGAAGGAAATGGCAGAATTAGAAACAATGAATGCCGATATTGGCCGTTTGCGGGAAACAGCCGAACATGTATTCCATCGTATTCTGGAAAGAACAAATTTATTTGACAGAGGGTTGTACTATGCTATCATTGACTGTTTACATTTTATAAAACATTGCGTGGGAAGGGAGTATCCACATCCTTTTGAATACACAAATATGGAAAAGGAAGAAACAGAGCTTTCCAGAGAAATGGCATACATAAGTGGCGATATTTGGCGTTTACAGCGTGTACTCTACGTGCTTTTATTAGAAGCATTTTACAAAGAAAAAGAATTGCAACCTTATTTCTATGGCAATTACAATTTCTTGTATTTTGGCGAGTATGTTATCGATCGTAAGTTGGATACCGAACGTGGGTGGGTTCACCCCGAGCCAGAAATTGACCTCATGAAGGTTGATATTTATCGTATGCAAGAAACAGTCTATCAGCTGTTAGGAGGAGTATTTTGCCAAGGAACAGAGTCTGAATCTATCTTTGCACATTACAATTGGATGAAATATGGCAAGAGATATAATAAACACTGGTTGGACGCTAATGGCGACCCATATAGCGATGACGAAGAAGACCAAGAAGACCAAGAAGACCAAGAAGACCAAGAAGACCAAGAAGACCAAGAAGACCAAGAAGACCAAGAAGACCAAGAAGAATGCGAACAAACGCATTATTTCGATTACAGTGGAAAATACATTATGGAAAACTTCCCTGGAATGGAGGGAGTTTTAGGAAAAAATTGTTCAATTAAATAAAAATTTGTAGTTTTCATATATTTATTTATATTATAATTGTAATCATCTTAATCTAATTACCTTTTTTATTTTGTAGCATTTTTTATCTATTCAAATGAAGGGTGTTCCTTACACGTGAAATGAGGAAAGGTGTAAAAGTATTTATCGATTATTTTGCTATACTTTTTATAAAAGTATATATTAAATGACTACTCCATATGCAATAACTACTAATATAGGTTCTGCATCTTATAATAATTATGTGAATGCTCCTATTACGGGTCCATTAAGTACGAATCGAACACCGCATAGTATGCCGTATCATAGTTACGGCGAATTAACAGGCACTAGGCCAACACCACCGCAATTTTATCCGATGCAAACACCTGTAGATTCACAAATGAATACAAATGCAAGGCAACAATATTTAAGAACGAGCGTAACCCCTTCTGATTTGCAACAACAAATAGCGATAGCAAAAGCATCACCCCCTTTAGGATATACAGTTTATTCATCTGGAAGGTGTATCGCTACATCATCCCATACCAATTATATTCCTCCTATCGATTCTTCTTTATATGTGAATATACGTAAAGCAAATTCAGTAGGAAAAACAGCATATAACGTAAGTATTCCTTCCACAACCGCAGTTTCAACAAAAAATTATATGCCATCTAGCACGAGAAGTTCCCTTAGAAGAGCTCGTTCAGGCGGTTGTGCAGCACCCGCAAAAAAAGGTTCCATATATAATACTACTTCTACAAATGGTCATTCGTGCGGGTGGGGATCGGCTGTGCGGCAAAATTATTAAATTTAGAAGGGTTTTGTATGCATTTTCAAAAAATGTATTATATTATAATTTCTTATAGTATAATATATGCCATCAAGAAAGAGAACAATGAAGGGAGGATTTTTAGATGAAGTTGCAAATACTGCATCGAACGGATGGAATTCTTTAACTCAAACCGCTAGCGATGTTTGGAGTAAAACAAAAGAAGCGTTATCACCCACACCATCAACGTCATATGTTCCGTCTTATACACCAGCCCCTGCACCTAGTTATAAAAACTATGGTGGTAAAAAGGCTAAAGGTAAAGGAACCAAAAAACATATGCGTGGCGGGTTTAAGGATAACGTGTCACATTCTACTTTAGCTCACAACGCATCTTCCATTTCTGGTATTCATACTGCGCAACCTCGTAGTTTAGTTGGTGGTAAATCAAAGAAAAGACACCATAAGGGTAAACATAGTAAAACAAGAAAACACCGAAAAACAAGAAGACACTAAATAACTCATTAAATATACATAAAAATATATTTAGACCTATTATTACAATTATTTATATTCTTGTAATAATGGATTTAATCATTGAATCAGATATTTATGAACCAAATATAGATGAAAAAGGAGATTATACTGATTATATACCACCATCGTGTAAATTCAAAAATGGTATGCGTTGTTCTTGTGGATCCAGAAAAGAACATATTTTTGATACAAGACAAAGTTTTGCACTTCATATCAAAACAAAAACGCATCAAAAATGGTTATCAGAACTTAATCTCAACAAGATGAATTATTTTAGTGAAAATATACAGTTGAAAGAAACAATTGCAAACCAGAAATTGATTATTTCAAGGATGCAAAGAGAGAATGACGAAAATATGAAATTAATTACTCATTTAACAAAAAAAATGGAATTCAAACAATCGGATAATAATGTTATTGATTTACTAACATTTGACTAATTGCAATATTTATTTTTTTCAATGAGTACCTGTTTTGAAATGTTTCGAATTATTTTATCCTCCTTTTCTAGGTCATTGTCACCAGATCCTCCGCAAGACTCTATTATTAGTTTATTATACTGGTCTGAAAAACAAGAGGCCGAGGTAATGCAGTCAGGGTGTAATTCTTTAAATTTTGTCAATAAACGTTGGTTTTTGAATGCAATTTTTTTTATAAATTTACGGATTTTTTTATTGTCTTCGTCTTCTTTTTCCCATTTATCATTATCTTTTACATAAAAAATTTCTCTCTTTACATCTGTACAATGAACCGGTCGTTTCTCTACGTCTAGTGCTTTCAAGTTCTTTACGATGATATTAGAAATACCTTCTACATAACCCAATTTACCGACATTTTCAAAATCGCCTATTTGTACTTGCAATGATTCTACAAAATCCATAATATTCATCGCATCTTTGCAAGTCTCATTTAAGAATACATTTAGATTAAACGTTTTATTATTTGAATTGTTGGTATTATTACTGTTGTTATTATTACTATTGATTCCATTCTTTACCATTTCCATCATTATTGTTTTCATTTCAGAATTTTCCTTCATTAAGTATTTCATAAAATCCTTCAGTTCTTGGATTTCATTTGTGGCGGTTTCTTGCACATTACACTTCTTTTTGTGTCTCCATAATCCAGAATAATCTTTGTAAACTTTTCCACAAATACATTCAAAGGGGTTTTTAGGGGTTTTTTCGATTGATGATGTTTGCTTTTCATTGACAAAATGTTTTACAGTGTTAATATGCCTCGTATAGTCTTTTTTATTAGACGTGTTAAAGTCACATATTTTGCAAGAAAATAATATAGGTTTTTTGGGGTAATCTTGATTGCTAAACATTGCTATATATAGCCATTTTATTATATTCCTAAATACTTTTCTATAAAAATATAAAAATTTTATCGTAACAAAATAAAAATTTTAAAAAAACACGTCTTACCATAAATTTCAATTATGGTCACAAATGAGTATTTTCGCATAAAATATTTTAGGTTTTCATTTTTGGACATTTTTTTTGTCCATTTTTCAAAACCTAAAAAAACTTTC
>Ga0209550_10000077_pt1 | contig 72370 bp, 75 predicted proteins | sample LauGreSuBDMM15SN_2_FD_187567 | JGI IMG/M metagenome (GOLD analysis project Ga0209550, IMG submission 187567) | Freshwater lake microbial communities from Lake Michigan, USA - Su13.BD.MM15.SN (SPAdes) (version 5) | ecosystem: Environmental > Aquatic > Freshwater > Lake | place: Lake Michigan... | reverse complement strand
TATTTAGAAATTGATCATTTTAATTTTAAGAATTAAAGTGATTGTTGGCGATCAATTTGGAAGGGAGTTTTTGTTGAAAAAATGGGTACGTTGCATATTTAGATGCCAGCCTGCAAAAAATCGAATATGATGAAATGATGGTAGATATGCAAGTTGAAAGGCAAAACATAGAAACGCGATTGCAAAGATTATCAACTGCTGACGATAGCTTTAATAAAAACATCGCAACAATATTTGAATTAGCTGCAAAAGCTCATGATCTATTCAAAAGTTCGGAAGTGGAAGAAAAGAGAAGGATCATAGCAATTCTATTTCCGAACTTACAAATGAATGCTGCGAAGCTAGTATTTACGCCGCGTGCGCCATTTGATATGTTCTTAAATAATGCCAATAGTCTTGACTGGCGGGAGTGACGGGACTCGAACCCGCGACCTCATGCGTGACAGGCATGCGCTCTAACCAACTGAGCTACACCCCCTTTTAAAAAAGAGGAAAAACAATCTATGCAAAACTGTGTAATGCAAAAGTAATGCGGAAAGCCAAAAAGGCTTGGTGGGTGATGACAGGCTCGAACTGCCGACCCTCTCCTTGTAAGGGAGATGCTCTACCAACTGAGCTAATCACCCGCAAAAATTATCTTAAAAGATAAAAGGGATAAACAAGATATGCATTAGTTATAAAAATACAACCATAATTTTATTCAAAAGAAAACCCTCGCACATATTTGCACGAGGGTTTTTTAAAAAGTAAACTATTTAACAGAATCTTTCAAAGCTTTACCAGCAGAGAATTTCACTCTTTTAGAAGCTTTGATTTGGATTTCTTTTCCAGTTTGTGGGTTACGACCTTTTCTAGCAGCTGTTTTAACTACTTTAAAAGTACCGAAGCCGATCAAAGTAACTACATCGCCTTTTTTCAAAGCTTTAGTAGTTGCTTTCAAGAAAGCTTCTAGAGAAGCACCAGCATCTTTTTGAGATAGGCCAGTTTGGTTAGCAATTTCTTTTACTAAGTCTGTTTTATGCATTGTTAGATCTCTTTAGTTTGATATTAAAATTGACTAACAAGTTACCAATGATTAAACCGCACACTTGTTAGTGGGCAGCGCCATCAAGGCAACAAGTTGATCAATGAAATTAAATAACGCGAAATTTAAAGCAACTATTATTTACAATTTTTTTTATAAAAAAAGATTGGCTTGATCAAAGTGAGACAGGCTTCGCCGAAATAATATTGGTCTCCGACACAATAAAATCAAGGCTTTGATCGGTTTTATGGTGAGGCATAAGGCTTGGCGATCTTTGAAAATCATAGGCCAGTGCAACAGTAATAATTTTTTTGTTGCTTTTTAAAAACGCAATTGTGCGATCAAAAAAACCTCCACCCATGCCAAGGCGCGTTAAATCTGCATCGAAAGCCAATAGCGGTAAAATTAAAATATCTGGTAAAACTTTTTTTCCATCAAGTGGTTCAAGTATTTTTGGATAAATTTTATTTGGCGCAAATACTTGATTTGGTTGGTTCAATACAAAGTCTAGGTGATAATGTTTTTGAATAATTTTTGGATAAGAAAAATTTATTTTTCTATTAATGAAATGGCCTGCAATCAGGTTGGTAAGCACTTCTTGGCCATCAGAAATATAAAGCGAAAAAACTGCCTGTGAGTTTTTTTCAAGAATTTTTGGCAATAAATTATTGATAAAATTCTGATTTATTTTTTGTGATTTTTCTTGAATTTCGGTGGCTGTTAGGCGAGAGCGCTTATCGCGATAAAGTGTGCGAAGAATAGATTTGAAAGAATCGATTTCGTTATTCATAAAGTAAAATGTGCAGAGCCGCACTTGCTTAAGCAAAGGCGGCTTCTCTAAGTGAGATTTATGAAGAGAAAATAACCACCAAGCGGATGGAAAGGTATCCTATTTGAGTCCAAAGGTCAAATAGATGAGAAGTGTGCAAGAATCCACGGATTACAAGCAGTGACTTCATGTGCTAACAAACATGGGACAATAGAATTAAGCTCCTATCCTACTTGGCAGTCGATAAGAAGTCTAATAATTTTCAATCTTCTTTGCAAGCTTTTCAACGTATTCTGTAATATTCTCTAGGTTTTCTGCGAGCTCGATATACATCTCATCATCATCTATTTTTTCTAGAGGAATATTTGTGGCTTGGTTGTTTTGCAGTATTTCGTTAATAGATTGCGACTTAGACTCAAGCTCGTCTTCAAGGGTGAGGGCAGAAATTATCAACAAAGTTCTTTCATCGATATTTTGAAAATTTGCCAAAGATTTTTTAACGCGCTCACCTAATTTATTGGCAAGGCGCATTAATTTTGCTTGCTCATTTTCTGGGCATTCAATTTTATATTTTGATCGACCAACGCTAAACTCGATGATTGCCATATAATTTTAAGACTGATTCTTAATTATCTCTTTAACCCTTACCAAGTCTGACTCGATAGCTTGAATTATGTTGGAGCCCTGCGTTTTAAATTTAAAAATTTTATCTGCAAAAAATCGATTTTTATCTTTCAAAAAATCATTATCTTTATCGGTTTCGCTATGAGTTTTTTGAATTTTATTTAACTCTTCGCTTAAATTTTGAATGATGGCTGATTGCTCAAAAACCTTGGCGCGCAAAGAGGCTTCGTTGTCATCCATGCCATCTATCATCATGCGCGAATTCATTGAGGTTTCGTGAATTTTTGCAATAGAAATTTCTTCAAGATTTTTTAATGCTGATGCAAGTTTTTCGCGAGCCGCTTCAAATCTTTTTTGAGCTAAGTCTGACATATTAATCTAATTTTTGCACAAAGCTTTTAGCTTCTGTAAGATTTATTAATTTTTATATATTCTTCGTTTAAATCGCATGTCCAGATAGTGGCTTGTTTAGCGGTTGATTTTGGTTTTATTCCTAAATCAACACTAATTTTTACCTCGTTATTTTTTAAATATTGATGCACTTTTTCTTCAATGTAATTTGGATGTTTGGCGCCATCTTTAGTGATTTGATATTGTCCAATTTTTATTACTAATTTTTGTGGAGAAGTTTGTTTGCAAGATTTTCCTACCGCCATTGCAATCCTTCCCCAGTTAGGATCTGCTGCGGCTAAAGCGGTTTTTACCAGAGGAGAATTTCCGATGGCAAAAGCAACTTCTTTCGCCTGTTTTTTGCTTGAAGCTCCGCTAACTTCTACTTCAATTAATTTTTGTGCACCCTCACCATCTACTACAATCATAAGGGCTAGAGCCTTCATAACCTCTTTTAATTTTATTTTAAAATCTTTGAGATTGGCGCTAGAAATAGAAGTGATTTGTTTATTTTTTGCTGCCTTAGTAGCAAAAAGCAAAACGGTGTCGTTGGTTGACTGGTCTGAGTCTACGGTGATTGCATTAAAAGTTTCTTCGGTAAATTCTTTAAGTAAAGATGATAAAACTTTAGCAGAAATATCGGCGTCGGTAAAAATGTATCCAAGCATAGTTGCCATGTTGGGCGCAATCATGCCCGAGCCTTTGGCAAAGCCGGTGATGGTGATTTTTTTGCTATCAATTTTACAAGTTTTGCTAACGGTTTTTTGCTTGATGTCGGTAGTCATTATGGCTTTTGAGGCCTTGTCCCACGAGGTTTCGTCATTCTTAAAATTTTTTACTAAATTAGAAATTGCATTAGTAATTATTGAAGATTTTAATACTTCGCCAATTACGCCAGTAGAAGAAATAAAAACCTGCGAAGGCTTGCAGTTTAAGGCTTTGCTAGCCGCGTTGGCGGTATCGATAACAGTTTTTTCACCAACTTTTCCTGTGAAGGCGTTAGCGTTTCCAGCGTTTACAATCAAGGCTTTAGCAGTACCTTTCTTGATATTTTTTTTGCACCAAACAACCGAAGCTGCTGGCATAGAAGAGGTCGTAAAAACGCCAGCCACATTGGCTTCATCATCAAAAGAGATTAGCAAAAGATCGTCACGATTTTTGTATTTTATTCCACAATTTGTGGTGGCAATTTTTACGCCGTTAACTTTTAGCATATTTTATAGCTTGGTTGAATTTAAAATAATATTTGTTCAAGACGACTGTAATCAACTAACAACGCTTAATCGCCTGCGCAAATTCACGAACTTTTTGCAAAGTATTTTCTACGATTTCTTGTTGATTTTTATGGGCAGAATAATTTTTGTCAATTTCTTTTACAATTGCCGAACCAACAACGACGCCATTCGCTCCAATTTTAGAAAATTCTTCTGCTTGTCGCGGTTCAGAAATTCCAAAACCAATTACTACTGGCAGTGAAGAATTATTGCGAATTTTTTGCAAGTTAATTTTATTGTCATCAAGGTTGGCCTGCTTAGTGCCTGTAATTCCGAGCATCGATACTAAATATAAAAATCCGCTGGCAGAATCGCTAAGTTTTTTGATTCGTTTTTCATCGGTTAGAGGTGCAATTAAATTAATTAAATCAAGATTTGTGGTTGAAAGATGTTTTGTAATTTCGTTTTTTTCTTCAAAAGGCAAATCAACAATTAATATGCCATCAACCCCCGCTTTTTGGGCATCTGTAAATATTTTATCTAATCCATATTTTAAAAATGGATTGTAATATCCCATCAATAAAAGTGGTGTTGAATCATTAGTTTTGCGAAAATCTTCAACCATCAGCAATGTTTTTTTTAGTGATGCGCCGTTTTTAATTGCGCGCTTCGAGGCATTTTCGATAATTGGCCCGTCGCCAGCAGGATCAAGAAATGGCACGCCCAATTCAATAATATCGCAACCAGCTTGGGGCAGGTTTTTTAAAATTTCTAGCGATGTTGTATAATCAGGATCGCCGGCGCAAATATAGGCAACAAAGGCGCACTTATTTTGCGCTTCTAATTCTTGAAATTTTTTTTGAATTCGTTTCATGGTTTTTTAAGATTTCAAGGTTCAATTTTGTGCCTTTATAGGCACGAATAAAATTAATTAAACTAGCATAGCTTGCTGCAGGGCAATTTATTTTATGGCGAATTTTGTAATTACAAGTTAAAGCCAAATTTTTTTGCCACAGTAAAAATATCTTTGTCGCCGCGCCCCGATAAATTGACAATAATATTTTGATCGCGACCCAATGTTTTAGCTAGTTTGCAGGCATAAGAAATCGCGTGCGCAGATTCTAGTGCCGGAATAATTCCTTCGGTTTTGCACAGCAATTGAAACGAGTCTAGGGCCTCGTCGTCTGTGGCACTAACATATTCTACCCGTTTAATATCGTACAAATGAGCGTGTTCTGGCCCAATGCCAGGATAGTCTAGGCCCGCAGAAATAGAGTGCGCATCTTGAATTTGCCCGTCTTCGTTTTGTAAAAAATAAGTTTTGTTGCCATGCAAAACTGCTACGCTTCCAGCGTTAATCGAAGAAGAGTGTTCGCTGGTTTGAAGCCCTTTGCCAGCTGCCTCTACGCCATACATTTTTACATCATCATCAATGAATGGGTGAAATAATCCGATAGAGTTTGAGCCACCACCAATGCATGCCACTAAAGCATCGGGAAGCCTTCCTGTTTGTTCTAAAATTTGTGCCTTTGCTTCTTTTCCAATTATTGAATGGAAGTCGCGAACCATTGCCGGATAAGGGCTAGGGCCAGATACGGTGCCAAGTAAATAATAGGTATCTTGGGCATTTGCAATCCAATCGCGCATCGCCTCGTTGATGGCGTTTTTTAAACTTTGCGAACCACTCTCAACCGGCTTAACTTCTGCTCCTAGCAGCTTCATACGAAATACATTTGGCGCTTGTCTTTCTACATCTTTTGCGCCCATATAAATAGTGCAGGGCAAAGAAAAAAGTGCGCAAACAGTAGCGGTTGCAACTCCATGTTGACCGGCTCCTGTTTCAGCAATAATGCGCTTCTTACCCATTTTTTTTGCCAATAAAATTTGCCCGATGCAATTATTAATTTTATGAGAACCGGTGTGATTTAGTTCGTCTCGTTTTAAATAAATATTGGCGCCGCCGCAATATTCAGAAAGCCGTGAAGCTAGATATAATGGGCTTGGACGACCAACATAATGCTTCAAATAATAATCTAATTCTTGTTGAAATTGTGGATCGCTTTTTGCCTGATTATAGGCGTTCTCTAGCTCTAGAATTGATGGCATTAGAGTTTCTGCTACGTACTTTCCGCCAAACTGGCCGAATTTTCCTTGTGCATCTGGTTGGTTGTAAGACATTTTTGTGCAAGTTTTGTTTTATGAAGAGAGTAGATGACTCTAGGGATCGCAAGAAAATAAGCAATAAAAATTTGTTGGGGTGTTTTAAAAAAGATGGAGATGTCTTGTTGGTCTTTTAAAGCGCTAAAACTTTAGATCTTGCCCGCGGTGTAAGCCTTGGTGATCATGCTCTGCTCCTCAAACATGATGACCCTGTTGATATTTTCTTTTACCTAATAGTATTTTTATAAGGGTCATCAAACTCGGCTCAGAGCATGATCACCAAGGCTTACACCTTTCTTCGAGTTGGATAATTTTTAAGAAAATGGTATTTTGATCTTTGTATGGGATTGATACTTTTGGGTGGTGGGCTTGCGGCATTACTTAATTCATTAAACTTTTTGCAAAGTCGTCTTTTTTGTCGCAATCCAGCAAGCCGATAATTCCATTATTAATTTATTCCTAATGCCAACTTAAAGAAAGGCGCGAGTCTTGGTGATCATGCTCTGAGCCGAGTTTGATGACCCCTATAAAATATTTATAGATAAAAGAGAAATGGCGACAGGGTCATCATGTTTGAGGAGCAGAGCATGATCACCAAGACTCGCGCCGAGGGCGAGATCTAGAGTTATTCCTAAGTTTAAGTAAATCCATCTTTCGCCAAAAATCAGTCGCAAAAATAACGTCATAAAAAGCAAAAATAATATTTGACAATATCCATTACCACCCATAAATTACCCATTGTTTTCCAACTTATCCCATAAAATCCCATAAAAATACGGGATTGGCAAGAAGCCTTATGAATGTAAGGACGAAGACGGTAGAAATTAAAGTTAATTTATACAAAACCAATAATGGCGCTATTTCTATCGACATTCACAAATAAAATTGATAGTAAGGGTAGGGTTTCGGTGCCGGCACAATTTCGTTTATCCCTTGCCAACAAAGACTTCTCGGGCATCGTAGTTTACGAATCATTCATCAATGATTGCATCGAAGGATGCGATATCGAGCGCATCAAAAAACTTAGTGATTCAATTGATAATCTAGATCCATTTTCAGAAGAAAGAGATGCCTTTGCCACCACTATTTTAGGTAGCGCAATGCAGTTAGCGATGGATGCCGATGGTCGTGTTATTTTACCAGAAAATTTATTGAAAAAAACTTTAATCAAAGACAAAGCATTGTTTGTTGGCAAAGGCCCAACTTTTGAAATTTGGCAGCCAGAAAAATTTGAGAATTACTTGGTGAAAGCCAAGGCTAGTGCAAAAGAGAAGCGCAATTTGCTTCACTTAAAAAAGGACGCGTAATGCCCCATAAACCAGTATTATTAAAAGAAGTGTTAGAATATTTATCTCCCAAGGCAGGTGAAATCTATGTAGACGCCACTTTTGGTGCTGGCGGATATTCTGGCGCAATTTTAGCGAGTGCGCCTTGCAGCCTTTATTCTATTGATCGCGATGCTGATGCAAAAAAATTTGCCGATAAATTATCGCAAAAATTTCCAGATAATTTTAATTTTTTACCAGGAAAATTTTCTGATATGCAAGCCTTGCTAACTAAAGCGGGAGTAAGCGAAGTTGATGGAATAGTTTTTGATTTAGGAGTTTCTTCAATGCAATTTGATGACAAAGAAAGAGGTTTTTCTTTCGATTCAGAAGCAAGGCTTGATATGCGAATGGACCAGCAAAATCAACTATCGGCATATGAAGTAATCAATGAATTTGATGAAGAAGAAATTGCAAAAATTATTAAAGAATTTGGCGAAGAACCAAAAGCGCGAGCAATTGCAAAAAAAATTGCTCAACAGCGCAGAAGTGCACCAATTACTAGTTGCAGGGAGTTAGCAGATATTGTTAGATCTCTGTATTTTGGCTATTTTAAAACCGACCCTGCAACTAGGACCTTCCAAGCAATTCGCATTTTTGTAAATCAAGAATTAGAAGAAATTTCGCAAGCTTTGCATGAGGCAAAAAAATTGTTGCGCAAAGATGGGCGCTTGATTGTGGTATCTTTTCACTCGTTAGAAGACTCGATTGTAAAAACTTTTTTGAAAAAAGAAGCTGGTATAGATCAGCCAATGTCGCGCTATCAGCCAATTATGGCCGATTCTAAATCTGCGGTTAGTTTTCATATAGTTAATAAATCTGCCATTAAGCCAAGTGATGAAGAAGTGCGTGAAAATTATCGCGCAAGATCTTCTCGCATGAGGGTTGCGGTAAAGTTATAAAGGTAACTTTTTGTAAAAAAATAGGCGAAATTAAAATTCGCTAATAAAAATTTGAAATTTTATGAACGAAATCAAAGAATTTTGGCAGTCATTAAATAAATTTTATTTTTGCAATACGATGCTTATCGCATCAACATTAGCAAGTATTGTGCTTGCTTTTGTGGTGCAGTTTAAGGTTGAGGCGTTGCAAGATAAAATGGCAGAAACCCAGGCGCAGATTGCCTTCTATCACGATCAAATTTCTTTGCTTGAAGTTGAGTGGACTTACCAAACCAGGCCAGAGCGCTTGCGCGACCTGTCTTCGCGTTATTTAAAAGACAATGGCTATACATTGGCAAGCCAAATCAAGAATAACGAAACTATGGAAAAATATTACCTTGCTAGTTATCAAAAAAATGGAGAAGTGGTTGCGTCTAGCGCTTCTAGTGAGAAGACGATAAGTTTTTAATGGCCTTGAGAGGGCAGTTTTGAGAAAATGCGCAGCGCAGTTCTAGCGCTCCAAAATTATGCAATTTCTTATAAATATTGCGATAAAGTTCGAATCACTTTTTTACTAGAAGAATCCATCAACAAAGAACTAACAAAAGTTTTGCCCGATTTTTTACAAACTCCTTCCAGCATATAGCCATCTGTTACGCCGGCACAAGCAAAAATTACATCGCCCTTAGCCATTTGCTCGGCGGTATATTTTTTGTTTAAGTCTTTGATGCCCATTTTTTTAGCGCGCTCAATTTGTTTTTTGTTATTATTAAAAATTAAACGTCCCATCATTTGGCCGCCAATTACGCGTAGAGCCGCTGCAGCAAGAACGCCTTCTGGCGCGCCTCCTGTTCCCATATAGGCATCAACCCTTGTGTCTGCCGAGGTGCAGGCAATTACACCAGCAACATCGCCATCGCCAATTAAGCGAATGCGAGCACCGGCCTCGCGAATTTTAGCGATTAGCTCTTGATGGCGATCGCGCTCTAAAACCATTATTACTAAATCAGAAATAGCGCACTTTTTAGCTTTTGCTATATTATTGAGATTTGTTTTTACCGAATTATCAAGATCAACCACGCCTAGAGGCAAGCCAGCTCCTACGGCAATTTTTTCCATATAAACATCTGGCGCATGTAAAAATCCGCCATTTTGTGCGAAGGCAATTACTGCTAAAGAAGACTCGCCGGCATTGGCGCAGATTGTGGTTCCTTCAAGTGGGTCTAGCGCGATATCAACCTTGTGTGTTGCGCCTTTAATGCCAACTTTTTCGCCGATATAAAGCATTGGCGCTTCGTCGCGCTCACCTTCGCCAATTACGATAGTGCCGGCAATGTTCATTTTGTTGAGGCTATTGCGCATAGATTTTACTGCCGCTGCATCTGCGGCCATGTTATCACCTTTGCCGATCCAATCATAGCAAGCAATTGCGGCTTGTTCTACGGTTGCAATAATATCTGAAGAAAGGTGAGAGATTGAATTTTTGCTCATAATGTTTTTTGATTTTGTTCAAAAAAAAAGCCGACATGTGAGTCGGCTTTTTTAGTAAATACTAAAATTTATTGGCCAGAAATAGCGTGGCCATAAACTATGATGACATTTTGTGTTCTTTAAACTCAACGTGCTTTCTAACGATTGGGTCGTATTTTGAAAACACCATTTTTTCTTGTTTTTGCTTAGGATTGCGACGCGCTAGGTAAAAAAACCCAGTGCCTGCAGCGCTTACCATTTTAAAAAGAACAGAACTTCTTTTGGCTTTTGAAGCCTTAGGTTTACCAGCCATATGTAAAAAATATTAAGTGTTAGAAAGTTATTATGTTTGGGATGTTAGTTTTTTAATTAAAATAATCAATAGTAAATTGCTTCATAGGGGCAAGATTTATACATTTACTAACAACGAAAGGTGCACTTAGAAACCAGTGGACCAAAACTTGTCACTTTTTAATTATAAATATTGTTAAGTTTTTTATCGCCCTTAAACCCAGCAACTACACCGGTTCTAGATACTCCATCTAATCCTAAAACAGATAATTTTTCTAAAACTTCGTCAATCATTTCTGAGGTTCCGATAATTTCAAAAACTACTGAATCTCCGGTGATATCAACGATGTGCGTGCGATATTTATCGACAATTTTTATAGCTTTTTCACGCTTTTCTTCATCGCCAATTACTTTGACCAAAGCGAGCTCGCGTTCAATGTAGCCGGGCTCTTTCGTAAGTTCCATTGCGCGATAAACCGAGACGATTCTGGTTAATAATTTGCAGATAAGATCGGCTGTTTTGGTGGTGGTATAGCTAGTAACAGTGATGCGCGAGAGCTTTTTATCGGCGCTAACTGGTGCAACGTTAAGTGATTCTATGTTACAGCCGCGCGCAGAGAAGAGTTCGACAATGCGTGCCAAGGCACCAAATTCGTTATCAACTAAAACTGCAATTACGTGTTTTTTTACCGTATCGGTCATTTTAAAATACTAGAAATTATGTTAAGAAAAAGGCTCTTAATGTCTTGATAATATTGAGTTTAAACCGCATTCATATCTTTTTGCACATATAAACTGGCCTGCTTTCCAAGTAAAATTTCGTTATGTGCGGCGCCTGCAGGAATCATTGGGAAGACATTTTCTGCCCTATCAACCACGCAATCAAATAGCACGGGGCCTTGATATTCTAGCATTTCAGTGATTTTAGCAGGAAGTTCTTCGGGGTTTTCGCAGCGCATTCCTTTAATGCCAAAACTATCTGCTAACTTCACAAAATCGGGCAAAGATTCCATGTAAGTTTGGCTTTCGCGTTTATCGTAGATAAGCTCTTGCCATTGACGCACCATGCCCATATAGCGGTTATTGAGGATAAAAATTTTAACCGGCAAATTATATTGCGTGATAGTTGCAAGCTCTTGCATATTCATTAAAAATGAAGCATCGCCACTAACGCAAATTGCTAAAGAGTCTGGGTTGGCAATTTGCGCACCGATAATAGCTGGAACGCCGTATCCCATGGTGCCAAGGCCGCCAGAAGTCAGCCATTTTTTTGGATTGTCAAACTGCATATATTGCGCAGCCCACATTTGGTGCTGCCCCACGTCGGTTGAAACAAATGGTTTATGTTTATATGACAATTTATTTAAAAGCTGCACAGCATACTCTGGCTTGATTTTAACATCGCTTTGTTCGTAAGAAAGCGAATCAATTTCTTGCCATTTTTTAATTTGATTCCACCAGGTTTTTATTTCTTCTGCGCGAGATTTTAATTGGCGCGATTTCCATTCTGCGATCAATAATTCTAGGGCTTGCGAGGCATCAGAAGTGATTGAAACATCGACGTGAATAATTTTATCAATCGAGGTTTCGTCTATATCGACATGGATTTTTTTTGAGTTTGGCGAGAAGGCACTAACCCGCCCGGTAACCCGATCATCGAAGCGCGCACCGATATTGATCATGACATCGCAATCATGCATGGCCATGTTGGCTTCATAGGTGCCGTGCATGCCAAGCATTCCGATGAAATGCGCATCAGAGGCCGGAAAGCCACCAAGCCCCATCAGCGTGTTGGTGATGGGGTATCCAGTAATGTGAACTAGTTCGGTTAAAAGCTTGCTGGCTTTTTCGCCAGAATTAATAATGCCGCCGCCAGTATAAAAAATTGGTTTCTTTGCGTTAGCCATTAAATCAACAGCTGCAACGATTTTCTGGTGTGAAACCGCTGTATTATAAGGCTTAATTTGAAACGATTTGCGTTCAATTTTTATTTTTTCGCTGTAATGTGCTTTATTGTTTTGAACATCTTTTGGAATGTCGATTAAAACAGGGCCAGGACGTCCAGAGCGCGCAATATGAAAGGCTTCGTGAATAATATAAGCTAAATCTTCAACATCTTTTACCAAGTAATTATGCTTGGTGCAAGAGCGTGTTAAGCCAGTAATATCAGCCTCTTGAAAGCCATCGGTACCAATTAAACCTGTAGCAACTTGGCCAGAAATACAAACTAAAGGAATGGAGTCGAGATAGGCATCTGTAAGGCCAGTGATGGCATTGGTAGCCCCCGGGCCAGAAGTAACGGTAATTACGCCAACTTTGCCGGTTGATCGCGCATATCCTTCAGCAGCGTGAGCGGCTGCTTGCTCGTGCCTTGCAAGAATATGACAAATTTTATTTTGTGTAAAAAGTGCATCATAAAATGGCAAAATAGCGCCACCAGGATAGCCAAAAATAGTGTCTACGCCCTCGTTAACAAAGGCTTTAAGAATTATTTCTGCGCCACTAATTTTATTGTTAGTTTTGTCGTTTGTCATTGTTTTAAAAATTAAGGAAGGCCATTATAAGCTATTTGAGGCTTTTGAATCAAGAAAAAATTGCATCCATACTTAAATAAATTGCATTTTTTATAATCAAAATTTAGTCTTGAGTTAAATAATCTGTTAAAAATTCAAATTAAAATGACAAACGCAAAACCAGCAACCATCGAAGTCGGTATTGAAAAAATTATTAAAGATTTGCCGCACCGTTATCCATTTTTATTAATTGATAAAGTTACGATTTTAGAGCCTTTTAAACAAGCGATTGGCTTTAAAAATGTTACTTTTAACGAGCCTCATTTTACCGGGCATTTTCCTGATCGCCCAATTATGCCTGGCGTTCTTATTATTGAAGCCATGGCACAAGCTGGGGCAATTTTAATTATGAATTCTGGCGAAGATAAAAAAGAAGATAATCTGGTTTATTTTATGGGAATTGATAATGCTAAATTTAGAAAGCCGGTGATTCCGGGCGATGTTTTAGAGTTGCATATTACAACTATTCAAGGTCGTTCTAACGTGTGGAAAATGGCCGGAATCGCTATGGTTGCTGGGCAAAAAGTTGCAGAAGCAGAATTTTCTGCAATGTTTGTTGATAAGAAAAAAGTTAATAAATAATGAGTAAAATACATTCAACCGCTATTGTTTCTAATAAGGCGCAAATAGGCGAGGGCGTTGAGATTGGGCCTTATTCTATTATTGGAGATAATGTTAAAATTGGCGCAAACACAATCGTTAAATCGCACGTAGTAATTGAAGGTTTCACCGAAATTGGTGCCAATAATATAATTTTTCCTTTTGCGGCAATTGGTCAAGATCCGCAAGATCTCAAGTTTGCTGGTGAAAATTCGCGAATTATTATTGGCGATAATAATCGCATTCGCGAACATGTCACAATTCATCCCGGCACCAAAGACGGAGCTATGCAAACCGTGATTGGCAATGGTTGCCTGATAATGGTTGCGGTGCATATAGCGCATGATTGCATTATTGGTAATCATGTAATTTTGGCGAATAATGTTACGCTGGCAGGCCACGTTGAGATTGCTGATCACGTGGTTATCGGCGGTCTTTCTGCTTTGCATCAATTTGTGCGCGTTGGTCATGGAGCCATGATTGGCGGCATGTCTGGCGTTGAAAGCGATGTTATCCCTTATGGATTAGTGATGGGCGAGCGCGCTTCTCTAGCGGGTTTAAACCTTGTTGGCATGAAGCGTCATAATTTGCCGCGTGAAGAAATCCACGCCTTGCGTAACTTCTTTAAAAAATTATTTACAACAAGTGATCAAAGCTTTATCACGCGTGTAAATACGCTATCTGGCGAGTTTGATCAAAATATTGTTAAAGAAGTTGTATCATTCGTAAAGGCAGAAAGCTCTAGGTCTTTTTGTCAACCAAAAAATAAATTCATCTCCGATTCTGATGCGTGAAATTTGTCTCGATACAGAAACCACTGGTCTCGATCCTCGTGAAGGTCATAAAGTGATCGAGATTGCTTGCGTTGAATTAGTTGGTAAAGTTAAAACTGGTAATATCTTCCACACCTACGTAAATCCTCGTCGCGAGGTGCCTCACGAAGCCTTCAGAATTCATGGAATTTCTACAGAATTTTTGCAAGATAAGCCAATTTTTAATCATGTTGCAAAAGAATTTCTAGAATTTATTCAAGGTGCAACCCTGGTAATTCATAATGCAGAATTCGATTTAAAATTTCTTAATTTTGAGCTGGCCTCGTGCGGGCTTCCTCTTATTCAAAGGCCTGGTGTTGTTGATTCTTTGGCGGTAGCACGCGCAAAATTTCCAGGTTCGCCAAACTCGCTAGATGCTTTATGTAAGCGCTTTGGCGTTGATTTATCAAAAAGAAAAAAGCACGGAGCCCTATTAGATTCTGAACTTTTAGCTGATGTTTATATCGAATTGATGGGCGGAGCGCAAGCAGGGCTTGGGTTTGAGTCTTCTAAGGCTGCTGAAGAAAAGAAATCTGAAATAGTTGTTGATGTGGTTAGAAAAGCTATTCCCTCTAGAGAATTTTTGGTTTCAAAAGAAGATTTGGCAGCGCATCAAAAATTTATAAGTGACAATTTTAAGACTAACCTTTGGGGATATTAGTTTATTATACAAGCGACACCTAAAGTGTTATAAAATAAAAAGCAAAAATATATCAGATTTTTTTTGAAAAGTTTTTTGCTAATTCGATCTTTTAGATAATCAATTTTGAAAAATATTTGTGCAAAAAATCACCACATTTTTTGAAGAGCTTTTTGCCATTGAAAATTCGCAATTAATTCTTTGGATCCCAATCTTTATTGGGCTTGGCGCTTATTTTACAATTTTGTTTTTTGATAATTTTGTTTTTACAAAAATTATTTTTGCCAATGTAATTTTTGCCACTTCTCTTCTCGGTTATTTTTTTAATCGCAATTCTTATCGATCTCTTATTTTTATAGCTATATCCGCGTTTTTATTCGGCTGTATTTATACCTTTATCTATCAAAAAACTGTCAATAATTATACTAATGTTACAGGAAAAATTTTTGTTGATGTTAAGGCAAAAGTTGCGGATATAAATAAATTTTCTAATAAAATATCTCACAACGAGGGTTTGAATCTATTGCTTGTAGAGCCAGAATTTTATAAATCGCAATTTCGTAAGAGTAATAAAAATAATCGACGCGAACAAGTAATTACCGAAAAATATATTATAAAAAATTTCATGAATCTTGAGGGTTTTCAAGAAATTGATCGTGAATTTTTAGATAAGAAAAATAATTACCAGGTCGTTAATTGGGTAGAGAAAGGAGGGCGGGAGCTTTATTTTAAGCCACCTCACAAGATTTCGGTTATTTCGCAACGAGCTAACGAAAATTTAAAAATTGGTGATGAAGTTTTTTTTCGCGCAACTTTAATGCCATTTAAACCTAAGCAATTTGTCAGTGATTTTGATTTTGCTTTTAATGCTAAATCAAAGGGAATAGGGGCTCAAGGATATGTTAGCGGCGAAATTATTATTTTAAAAAAATCTAATAATTCTTCTGTGGATGAATTTTTTGCTAAGTTGCGTAAAAAAATTCAAACAATAATTTTAGATGATTTGCAGGGCGATCAAGGCACGATTGCTGCGGCTTTATTGATGGGTAATCAAAATCTAATTGCTAAAGATACGATGACAGAAATTCGCAATTCTGGCCTGGTGCATTTAATTTCGATTTCGGGTTTGCATTTAAGTTTGGCGGCGGGCATTTTTTTTGTAACTTTGCGATTTTTATTATCGCGTAGCCAATATTTAACTTTGCGTTTTGATATTAAAAAAATTGCGGCAATTGTGGCAATTATTAGTTCGTATTTTTATTTAAAAATTGCTGGTTCTCCAGTGCCGGCGGTGCGCTCATTTGTGGCGGTAGCGCTAGTTATGCTGGCGATATTTTTTGATCGTAAAATAGATGGTTTGCGCTCAATTATGCTGGGTGCTTTTGTGCTGATTCTGCTAAATCCTTATAATATTTTTTCGATTAGTTTTCAGCTTTCTTTTGCGGCGATGTTAGCTTTGGTTGCGGTGCACGAGCTCTGGGTAAGGTTGCAAAATAAATTGGCAAAGAATCTAGAAATAAATAAAAAAGCGCAATCGTTAGATATATCTGATTCGCCAGATAAGAATTTTGCAAGACTGCCTCGATTTGCTATCCATAAAAAAATTCCCCAAAAATTAATAATTAAAGTACGAAAGTTTTGCTTATATTTTGCTGAAATGACGCTAGTTTCTACCGCTGCACAATTGGCCACCGCGCCTTTTATTATCTACTATTTTGGCGATGTTTCGGTTTATGGTGCGCTGTCAAATTTAATTGCAATTCCGCTTACAAGTTTTACTACAATGCCGCTGGGTTTTTTATCATTTTTTCTTATGCCATTAGGAATAGAAAAAATTGCACTAATTCCTATGGGCATTACAATTGACTGGGTTGTTGACATATCAAGATTTGTTAGTCACCTATCTTATTCGCATTTTTATTCGCCGCAAATGCCAAAAATTGGTTTGGCTTTGGCAACTTTTGGTGGTTTGATTTTTTGTTTTTGTATTAGTAAGTTAAAGTGGCTCGGAGCCTTAATTTTTATGGTGTCGTTTCTTACAATTGCTTTTGTAAAGCAGCCCGATTTTATAATTGATAGCGAAGGAAAATTTTTTGCGATTTATAATAAAAAAAATGGTTTGGTTTTTTCTAAAGATTTACGTCCATCAAAAAAACGTGATACCTTAATGCAGAAAATGAACGAGGTAGAATTTAAATCTTTTAACGATTTTTCTGATGAGTCTTTAAGGGGCGCTGGCATTGATTGCGATCAGAAAAAATGCAAGGTTAATTACAAAGATAAGAAATTAATATTTTTATTACAAAGAACAGAAATTGCAGAAATTTGTGGTGAAGAATTTGATGTGATAATCAATTTAACCAAAAAATACGCACTTCCGCAATGCGATATAAAAAGCGGCATAAAGATTGATAATCTAGATTTGCTGCAAAAGGGCGGGCATTTTCTTTATTTTGAAAATGATAAAATTATAGCTAAGACGGCTCGTTAGTTGAGCGAGTTTTTTTTGGTGTAGAATTGGCCGCTTTTGTTGGCGTGCATGACGCAAATTAGATTTTGAATTAATGTGGAAGGGTTGCTGTAAACAAAGGCGTTTTTATGAGTGATTTTCTTTTAAAAATTCTCCGGCCAAATAAAGAGATCCACATATTAAAATCAAAGATTGGCCAGCGTATTTTTGTGATAATATTTTTGCAAAAGCATCTTCAAAATTATTGGCGCTCATAGAATTTATTTTTAAACTTTTTGCAATTTGCGCAATTTCATTTTTATTGCGAGACTTACTCTCGTCTGCGATTGTAAGGCATATTATTTCGTCTATCTCGTTTTTAATTTTATTTAAAAAGCTTGCGCAATCTTTATCTTGAAGCATAGAAAAAATCACAAACTTTTTTTTATTTTTGTGCGATTTTAAAAATTTCTCAACAGTTGAGGCGCCTTGTAAATTATGGCTTCCATCGAGTATTAACTCAAAATTTTTTGGCAAAAATCTAATAAATTTTCCACTAGTTATTTTTTGTAAACGTGCTGGCCAAGTAGTTTTTTGTAGGGCTGATGCGATTTGTTCGGTGGTTACGGGTAATTTTTTTTGCGTCAGCACAGCGGTAATTGCTGTTGCCGCATTATCAATTTGATGTTGGCCCAGTAGAGATGGCAAGGGAAATAAGATGTTGGTTTCAGAGCCACAAAAAATTGGTTTAGGTTTTATTGGGGCCTTGTTGGTGCTAATTTCTTGAACATGGTTTGGCTCAATAAATATTTTATAAATCCAGTTTTTTTTACTGCGATTTTTTTGCACTGCAAAATTTTTATCAAAAATTTTTATTTCGCAACCAAGCTTGGTTGCTTGCTGCTCAATGATTTGCAGCGCCTCAACTTTTTGTTTTCCAATAATTACCGGGCAATTTTTTTTAATAATTCCAGCTTTTTCAAAAGCAATTTTTGATAGAGTATTTCCTAAAAAATCGGTATGATCAAAGGCGATTGGCGTTATAATGCTTAACAAGTTTTTGGTGATAACGTTAGTGGCATCAAGCCTTCCGCCCAATCCGGTTTCAAGTAATAATATGTCGGATTTTACTTGAGAGAAGGCTAAAAATGCAGCAACGGTAATTCCTTCAAAAAAAGTTACGTCAATTTGTGGATGCTGCAAAGCCGCATCTTTGCACGATTGAAGGCATTTATTTAAAAATTCGTCGGTAATTTCTGTGCCAGCTAAAACAATTCTTTCATTAAACGAAACCAGGTGTGGCGAGGTGTAGCAATGCACTAAATATCCAGCTTCAGCAAAAATTGCGCGCAAAAAAGAAAGTGTCGAGCCCTTGCCATTAGTGCCTGCAATATGAATTGTGAGAGGAAGTTTTTTATGTGGATTATCGAGGCGCGCTAATAAATCGTAAACGCGGGTAAGGCCGAGTTCTATGTCGCGATAGCCCCTAGGATTTGGCCAAAATGGAAGATTCATAAGAGATTAATGCCTTAAAAAAATCTTATAAACGCGATAAAGATGGTAGTTAAATTGCGCACCAAAAATAAAAATTAAATTCACGAGGTAGAAGAACATCAGATAAATCATGATGCCGGCAAGTCCGCCATAAACGAAGTTAAATTGATGAAAGTTTTCTAGGTAAAGTGAAAATAATTTTTGTGTCTGAATCCAGAGAAAGACTGTCAATATTGCTCCTGGAAAGGTTTTGGTAATTTTTTGCTTAACATTTGGTATCACGTAATAAAGCAGTGAAGTGGCGCAAATTAAAAATATTGTAATGATTGATTGCCGCGCTTGCGGAGAATCGTAATCGTTTAAAATTTTTAACGAAGATTCAATTTCTTTGATGCTTAAAATAGACGGCGCAATCACGAATACCATGATGCCAACCGCAATACTAAAAGTAAGAATGAAGAATTCCATAATACTAATGAGGCGACGCAATAAATAAGGTGGCGGTAAATGCACGCGATAAGCACGATTTAAAATGGTGCGACAGCCCTCAACCGAAGAAGATGCTGTCCAGATTACACCAATAATAGCGATGGTTAAAAAGCTTTCTGGTGGGCCCGAGACAATCTCTGAAACCCTTGGCAGCAAAGATTGCGCAGCTTCGGTTGGTAAAGAATTTATTGTGCTGTAAATTACTTTAATTCCTAATTCATCGCCACCAATATAGCCAACGATCGAGATTAAAAAAATTAAAAAAGGAAAGAGTGAAAAAATACTTAAAAATGCTAAATATCCAGCATGTTCAATGCCGTCTTGACGCACGGTATCAGTAATGGCAACGCGAAATATTTTAATAGGAAGAATAAAATATTTACGAAAATAATATATAAATCTAGAGCGTTTTTTTTGCATGATTTTCATTGTTAATCTTCAACTAGCAGCTTTTGCGAAACATGAATCCATCTAAAATAAATTTCTCACGCGAGAAGATCTTTTGTGATTCTTGTCGCTTAGTTTCGAGATTTCCGATAATATTAGTACATTTAAAAACTGCGGCTTGCCATTCAAGCCAGCGAAGCAGCATTTTGCCAACTCCGATGCCGCGTTTTTGACGATCAATCATAAAGTCTTCAATTTCAAGGGCTCTGCCATAGTGTAATTTGTGAACTACTCGTATGCCTACAACGCCAATGCATCGGCCGTTTTCTATTGCTTCATCTTCAAATACGGCCGCCATTTTATAGCCATGTTCCATCATATTCAAGACACTGTTGGTGTAATGGTCTTTGTCTAGTTCGCTATAAATTTGCAGCAACACCGCTAATGTGGCGTTGATGTCTTCGCGATTCTGAATTTCTCTAATTTGCATTTTATTGGCGATAATTGTTAAACATAATTAAGCTTTAACTATTGTAAAAAAAAATGCAATTCCCTTATTATATGAATATCTGCCAAACTTAGTTAAGTGTAGGCCTTGGATAAATTTTGGCGTTTGAATTGGGTTAAATATAAATTAGCTAATTCTTTTTTGAGTGTGCTATTTAATTAATACTTAGGCGCTGTTTGTTAATTTATTTTCATCCTATATTTTTAACGAAATTAAAAAATCTTACTTTTAAAAATGAAAAATCAAAAAATCAAAAAAGTTGTTCTTGCTTACTCTGGTGGCCTTGACACATCGGTTATTTTAAAATGGCTGCAAGAAGAATATAATTGCGAGGTAATAACTTTTACCGCAGATTTAGGGCAGGGCGAAGAGCTGGAACCTGCAAGAGCTAAAGCTAAAAAACTTGGTGTAAAACAAATTTTTATCGAAGATCTGCGCGAAGAATTTGTGCGCGATTATGTATTTCCAATGTTTCGCGCTAATGCTTTATATGAAGGCGTTTACATGCTTGGCACTTCGATTGCGCGCCCATTAATTGCAAAAAAACAAATCGAAATTGCAAAAAAAGTTGGCGCTGACGCAGTGTCTCATGGGGCAACTGGCAAGGGCAATGATCAGGTGCGTTTTGAATTGGGCTATTATGCCAATAAGCCAGATATCAAGGTAATTGCGCCATGGCGTGAATGGGATTTAACTTCGCGCAGCAAGCTAATTGCTTATGCCGAAAAGCACGGTATTCCTATCGCTAAAGATAAGCGCGGCGAGGCTCCATACTCGGTTGATGCAAATTTGTTGCATACTTCTTCTGAAGGAAAAGTGCTTGAAGACCCGTCGCAACCGGCTCCAGAGTATGTTTATCAGCGCACAGTGTCTCCTGAAAAAGCGCCAAATAAGCCAGAATTTATCGATATCGAATTTAAAAATGGTGATGCAGTGGCAATTAATGGCAAAAAAATGTCGCCAGCAACTATTCTTACCAAGCTCAATGAAATCGGCGGTCGCAACGGTATCGGCAGATTAGATTTAGTAGAAAATCGTTTTGTAGGAATGAAATCTCGCGGCGTTTATGAAACCCCGGGAGGCACGGTTTTAATGGCTGCGCATCGTGCTATAGAATCAATAACTCTAGATCGTGAAGCGGCACACTTAAAAGACGAAATCATGCCGCGCTATGCCAGCCTTATCTATAACGGCTTTTGGTTTTCTCCAGAGCGCGAAATGTTGCAAGCGCTTATTGATAAATCGCAAGAAAATGTTGAGGGCACTGTATCTCTAAAACTTTACAAGGGTGGGGTTTATGTGATGGGTCGCAAATCGGCACGCAGCCTGTATTCTGAGGCTCATGTAACATTTGAAGAAGATACAGTTTATGATCAGCGCGATGCAGCTGGATTTATCAAGCTAAACGCTTTGCGCCTAAGAATTGGTGCGCGTATGAGTGCTAAAAGCTCTTCATCTCGTCGCTCAAAATAGAATAAGAAAACATCAATTATTCTAAGGTTTATTGATGGATTAAAACTAGACTTTAAGAGTTTTCTAAAATTTTTTCTAGCTCTTCCCATCTTTTTTCGAGATCGTCAATTTTTTGTTGAGAATTGGCGATCTCAATTGAAATATGCGCCAGGTTTGCCAAGCTGCGATCTAAGTCATTTAGTAGCTCATCGTTTAATTCAAGAATTTTATTTTCTAGTAGTTCAATTTTTTGCGGAATACGATCTAGTTCGAATTTTATTTTGCTGTTAGAAGGGCGATTTGTGCGCGGCTTAAAGGATGGTTCAGATATATTATCATCAACCGCTATAGAGTCTCGAGCCGCAACCGCTCGCGCTTTTGCCAAAAGTAAATTTTTTGTTGATATTTTCTCTGCCTCAACTTTTTTCATATGCTGATTTTTATATTCAATATAATCAGAATATCCGCCCAAATGGCTGACAATTTCACCATCTCCTTCAAAAGCCAAAATGCTAGTAACTGTATTATCTAAAAAATCGCGATCATGGCTAACCACTAATAGCGTGCCTTGGTAAGACTCTAGATAATCTTGCAGCATATCTAGGCTATCCATATCAAGATCGTTTGTTGGCTCGTCGAGAATTAAAAAATTGCCTGGATTAGCCAAAGTTTTTGCCAACAATAAGCGGTTTTGTTGCCCGCCAGATAAGGTTCCGGCCATTGTTTTGGTGTCTTGCGGATCGAACAAAAAATCTTTAAGATAGCTGCAAATATGGCGCACTTTTCCGTTAGGCATCTGAACATATTCCGAGCCACTACCACATAAAATTTCTTGAATCGATGATTTGGGTTGAATAGCGCTGCGCTGTTGATCAAAGTAAGAAAACTGTAAGTCGCGGGCTAGTTTTACGGTTCCGCTATCGGGACCAATTTCGCCAACTAACAATTTTAAGAATGTGCTTTTTCCACTGCCATTTTTTCCTAAAATTCCAATTTTTTCTCCGCGCAAAATTTTGAGAGAAAATTTATCGATGAGAATTTTTCTATTTTGCGATTCTTCGCCATTATTTCCCGAATCTTGATTTGGCAGATCAAAGCCCTTGCTCACATTATTTAGCGAGGCAATAACTTGCGGCGCGTCATCATCAAAATCTTTCTCGTCGCCAATTTTCATCTGGTTTTTATTGGCATTTACTAATTTTCTTTGTGCCGCTAATTTTTGACGCAACTCGTCTAAATAATGCAAGCGACCAATATTGCGCTTCCTTCTGCCCGTAACACCAGTTTGCAGCCAGCCACTTTCTAATCCAACTTTTTTCTCTAGATTTAATAATTCGCGTTGCTCATGTTCGATAATATTTTGCGACCATTCATCAAAATTTTTATAGCCATCGTGATTGATTTTTATAGTGCCGGCACGCAACCAAAAAACTTTATTAGAAATTTTTTCTAGAAATTTTCGATCGTGACTAATTACCAAAAGCGCGCCATTGTAAGAGCGCAAATATTCTTCTAGCCACTCGATAATAGTTAAATCAAGATGGTTAGTGGGCTCGTCAAGTAGCAAAATATCTGGCTCGAGCACTAAAGCTTTAGCCAAGTGGGCGCGACGCTTTTGTCCACCAGAAAGATTGTGGGTGAGGGCAGTTTTATCAATTTGCAAATGGTCGCAAACAATATCAACCAGATAAGATTTATGATCATCTAACTGCAATTCTCCCATGATATATTCTACAACCGTAAGGTTTGGTGATATATCTTCATTTTGTGTTAAATAACCAATAACTGCCTTAGGAGCAATCCATCTATCGCCGCAGTCAAAATCCATAGAGCCATAAATGGCGCTCATCAAAGAGGTTTTTCCTGCGCCATTTTTTCCAATTAAGCAAACGCGATCACGGGCAAATAAATTTAAATTTAAATTTTCGAATAGAATTTTCTTGGCAAACGAAATTGTAACGTCGCGGATTGACAATAATGGTGAATTGCGCATGATTTTGTTGTAAGATTAAAATTTAATTCGAAATTTAAGTCTAAAATATAAATTATAAAAACGCATGTCAAAACAAGAAATAATAACACTAAAAAACGGCCTACGCCTCGCCACAGACGAAATGAAAGATGTAGAAACCGTCTCCATCGGCGTATTTGTTAATACCGGCAGCCGCAATGAAGTTCCAGAAATTAACGGAATTTCGCATTTTCTTGAGCACATGGCCTTTAAAGGCACTAAAAATCGTTCAGCTCGCCAAATTGCCGAAGAATTTGAAGGAATCGGCGGACGCATCAACGCCTACACTTCTAAAGAAAAAACCGTCTATTACGCTAAAGTTTTAAAGCAGCATGCAGAATTTGCGGTAGAATTTCTTGCTGATATTTTACAAAACTCTACCTTCGATTCTGTTGAGTTAGAAAAAGAACGCGGCGTTATTTTGCAAGAAATCGCCATGACAAACGACACGCCTGATGACATAGTTTTTGATTATTTTCAAGAAGCTGCATACCCAAAACAAGCGCTTGGAAGAAGCATTCTTGGCCCAGTAAAAAATATTAAAAAATTTGGCCGCGATCACTTTGTTGATTACATTGGTAAGCAGTATAATTATCAAAATATGTGCGTTGTTGCAGCAGGAAATATCAAGCAAAGTGATTTAGTAAAATGGTCGCAAAAATATTTTACCAAGCTAGGAACCGCTAAAATAAAGGCTGTAGAGCCTGCAAAATATCTTGGTGGAGAATTTCGTAAAGAAAAAAAGCTTGAGCAAGTTAATTTGGTGATGGGCTTTAAAGGCTTCTCTTATCTTGATAAACAAAATTATACGGCGCAAATTTTGGCAATGATTTTGGGCGGCGGAATGTCGTCGCGCTTATTTCAAGAAGTACGCGAAAATCGTGGTTTAGCTTATTCAATTTACGCTTTTAATTATACGCATCGCGATTCAGGAATTTTTGGTATTTATGCCGGAACCACGCCAGATAAGGCTAACGAGCTTATTGCTGCTACAAAGCAAGAGATAGAAAAAATTTGCAGCAAGGTTTCTGATAAAGAATTAAGTCGCGTGCGCACACAATTTGAAGCGAGTATTTTAATGGCTAAAGAAAGCACTTCGGGACGCATGCAAAAGCTAGGCGGCGATATTTTAGCTTACGATAGAATTATCTCTGATAAAGAAGTGCTGGATAAAGTTTTTGCAGTAACAAAACCTGATGTAACAAGGTTGGCAGAAAAAATCTTCACGGGCTCTAAACCAACATTTGCAGCAATTGGTAAAATTAAATCGCTGGTTGTTTAGTGTCCGCCGCCATGACCAACAGAAGAATCTAGGGCGCTTGTTGCGGCAAGACCAGATTCTGCCACGCTGAACTCTCTTGACGGAGTGACCCCAGCAAGATTGGTGTCTCCGGTGTGGGTAATGGTGGCTAATCCGGGCATTGCATCTTTTGGCAAGCCTAGAGGTTCAGAGTTTCCGAGGCTAATCTCTGTATCAGAAAGAGCACCATGGCCTTCTACTCCACCAGGTATTTGTATTGGTGTGCCAAAAGTAGGAATTGCTTCTGGTGCATGAATTGGGTGCTGCCCAAGCTGCGTGGTGTTAAGCCCAAGATCTGTAGAAGTTGATATTGCCGAAGGAACATCGTGCCTTTGCTGTGTGTGTGCTGTATTGGCGGCAATTGCTCCTAGATCTGGTCCGTGTCCGTCAGACATTTTTTCTCCTTATTTATCGGTTGCTGCGATTGCCGCGATATTTAAAATATCGCTAACCGAAGAGCGCATTGTTATAATTTGTACTGATTTTTCGAAGCCATCAAGAATTGGCCCAACAACTGTACAATTTCCAACTTCTTCTAATAATTTAGTTGCGATGCTTGCAGAATGTAAGCCAGGACAAATTAAAATATTAGCCGGCGCAGTCAATCTACAGAATGGATAAGACGACATTTTATCGGCGTTTAGCGCAACATCGGCTGTCATTTCTCCATCATATTCAAAATCAACTTTTGTTTCATCAAGCAATTCTACAGCGTGTTTAATGCGTGAAGATTCAGTTTTAAGTGCGCTGCCAAAGTTAGAAAACGATAAGAAAGCTACGCGTGGTTCATAGCCCATTTTGCGCACTTTTGCTGCGGTTTGAATAGCAATATTTGCTAGATGTTCAGAAGATGAAAGTTCTGAGCAGGCGGTATCAGAAATAAAAATGGTGCGGCCTTTAGAGACAATCATAGAAATACCGAGTACGATTTCTCCCTTTTTGTTTTTGATAACTTGCCAAATATCGGTGAGCGATTTGCGGTAGCCACGAGTAAGGCCAGTAATTAGGGCATCGCCATCGCCGCAAGCTAACATTGAGGCGGCAAAAATATTGCGATCATTTTTAACCATGCGCAAGCAGTCAGAGTGCAGAACGCCGTTGCGTTGTAGTTTTTTGTAAAGGTAGTCGGCAAATTTATTGTTTTCGTCAGAGATTGACGCGTTGTAAATCTTGATGCCTTCGGGGTTAATATTGGCTTCTTTCATGTTAGCCAGAACATGTTTTTCTTTGCCGATAAGAATTGGCGTGCCATAGCCGTTATCGCGCCACATTGCTGCTACGCGGATGATTTCTGGTTGCTCGCCTTCGGCAAAAATTACGCGCTTTGGCGATCTTTCGAGTTTTTCAAAAATCATGCTAAGGCTGTTAACTGTAGGGTCGCGACGCGCTTGCAATTGCTTGCGATAAGCATCCCAATCTTTAATTGGCTTGCGCGCGACACCGGTTTCAACCGCGGCTTTAGCCACTGCAAGCGATACAACGCTAATTAAACGAGAATCGAACGGGGTGGGAATAATGTAATGTGCGCCAAATTTCATATCGCGGCCACCATAGGCTTTGCTGACTTCATCAGGAACATGTTCGCGCGCAAGTTCGGCAATTGCCTTGGCGGCGGCGATTTTCATTTCTTCGTTGATGGTAGAGGCGCGCACATCTAGAGCGCCACGGAAAATATAAGGGAAGCCCATTACGTTATTAACCTGGTTTTCGTAGTCAGAGCGGCCGGTGGCAACAATGGCATCATCTCGCGTGGCATGAACTTCTTCTGGAGTGATTTCTGGATCTGGATTGGCCATAGCAAAAATCACTGGATTTTTTGCCATAGATTTTACCATTTCTTTAGTAACGGCACCTTTAACTGAAAGGCCCAAAAACACATCGGCGCCATTCATGACATCAGCCAAAGAGCGGGCTTTGGTATTAACGGCGTGAGCGCTTTTCCACTGGTTCATGCCATCGGTTCGGCCTTGATAAATTACGCCTTTTGTATCACATAAAATTGCGTTTTCGTGGGGCAATCCCATTGCTTTTAAAAGCTCTAGACATGCTATTCCTGCGGCTCCAGCGCCATTTACAACAACTTTTATATCTTTAAACTTTTTGCCAGAAATGTGCAAAGCGTTGATAATGCCCGCTGCAGAGATAATCGCGGTGCCGTGCTGATCATCATGAAAAACTGGAATATCCATTAATTCACGCAATTTACTTTCAATGATAAAACATTCGGGAGCCTTTATGTCTTCTAGGTTGATGCCACCCCAAGTTGGCCCTAAATATTTTACGGCATTGATAAATTCATCGGCATCTTCGGTTGCAACTTCGATATCAACAGAATCGATATCGGCGAAGCGCTTAAACAAAACTGATTTTCCTTCCATAACTGGCTTTCCGGCAAGAGCGCCAAGGTTTCCTAGGCCAAGAACTGCGGTTCCGTTAGAAATAACCGCGACGTAATTTCCTTTAGAAGTGTAATCGTAGGCGAGGTCGGGGTTCTTTTGAATTTCTAAACAAGGGATTGCAACGCCAGGAGAATAGGCTAGGGCCAAATCGCGTTGAGTGTTGAGTGGCTTGGTTGCGTGCATAGCCACTTTTCCTGGTTGGCCTTGAATGTGAAACAATAAAGCTTCGTTATCTTTTGATGATCTTGTGTTATTTTTTTTGCTTGTCATAAACTGATTGAAAATTAGCGGATGATCGATGTTATTAAGTGCAAAGTATAATGTCAAAAATTTTGATTAATTTGGTAATTATGAGTTTCTGTGTTGGATTTTTTATATGCATCTTGTGCTTGGTTAAAGCCTAAAACGCTAAAACTCTTGATCTTGCTCGCGGTGTTGAGTCTTGGCGATCATGCTCTGCTCCTCAAACATGATGACCCTATTGCCATTCCTCTTTTATCTATAATATTTTTTAAGGGTCATCAAACTCGGCTCAGAGCATAATCGCCAAGACCCACACCTTTCTTGAAGTGTAAGTTTTTAAGCGCCAAGATTGAAGATATTGATTTTCCTACAGGATATTATACTCTATGAAACATGTAAGTTTGTTTAAACCGCTCTCTAATAAAAAACACTTTTTTCTAACTAAAAGAAAGGTATGAGGCTTGGTGATTATGCTCTGAGCCGAGTTTGATGACCTTTAAAAAATATTGTAAACAAAAGAGGAATAGCAACAGGGTCATCATGTTTGAGGAGTAGAGCATGATCGCCAAGCCTCACACCGCGAACGAGATCAAGAGTTTTATTGCTTTATTTGTAAATTTTACACGCAATTACTATGTAGCAGCCCCACCTAGATTTTACAAAAAGCCATTGACAATCCTAAAAAAATAATCACAAAAAACATGATCTTCAATAGAACTAAAAAATTTAACAATTATTTCACCAAAGCAGCCACGCCGCGAGATATAAAATTTTTAGTGCTGCACCACGTTCAGGCAGATTCTGCAGATCATGCCGTAGCGCAATTTCAAGAACATAAAGTGAGCTCGCATTTTTTAATTGACGAAAATGGCGAAGTATTTTTGTTGGTAGATGAAAATGACATCGCCTATCATGCAGGAATCAGCTATTGGAAAGGATTTGTGGGTCTTAATAAAAATTCTATTGGCATTGAATTTATCAATAAATCTCCCTTTGAAAAAAGATTTGAACATGGTCAACTTAGTGTAGGAGTTGAGCTCTGCCACTATTTGATGAAGAAATACAGCATTAGAGCGCAAAATATTATTGGACATAGCGATATTGCTTTCTATCCAGAAGAGCATTGGGTGAGGCGTTGTTTTTCTTTGCGAAATATCAAGGCAATTTTTAATTGTTTGTATAAGGGCAGAGATAAATCGCCGCTAAATCTTAGTGGGTTTTTAGATCGAAAACAAGACCCGTCACACTTATTTGATTGGAAGTTTTTGGCGCAAAATAATATTGGAATTTTTCCTGAAATTGTTTTGCCAAATGGTGAAGATAAAAAATTATTTGCTCTAGGAGATGTTAATCTTAAAATAAAGCACATTAAAGAAAATTTGGCAAAAATAGGCTATCGCGTTACAATTTTTAACGAAGAGTTTGATGTTGAAATGCAGATGTTGGCGCGTGTTTTTAATCGGCGCTTTAATCGATCGATATTTGAGAATGATCCAGATTCTTGGTATTTAAGTTCGTTGATAATTTTAGAGCAGCTAATGATAAAATTGCACTTCTAATAGTTCGGATAAAAATAGATTTATCAATTAAAAATATTGTCGAATAGGGCTTGAGTTTTTTGAACCGATACCTATAATCGCGCACTTAGCTACACTCAAAAAACCAAAATAACAATTATTGCCACAATGACAGCGGCTATTTATTTAGCCCTCTTGGTGTTGTTTTGCCCTAGAAGTTCTAAGGTAAAATGATTTAGCTGTCATTGGTAACTAACCAACTAAAAATTAAAATGTCTAAAAATAACTTACCTAAATTTACTATTAAACAGCTTCTTGAAGCCGGTGTTCACTTTGGCCATAAAAGCATGCGCCGCAACACTAAGATGACAAAATACATCTACGGAAATCGTAATGGTATCAGCATCATCGATCTTAACAAAACAGCGTCTTTACTATATAAAGTTCTTATCACTGTTAACGAAGTTGCTAAAAATAACGGTCGTATTTTATTTGTTGCAACCAAAAAACAAGCATCTGCAACGGTTGCTGAAGCTGCAAAAAGATGCGGTCAATATTATGTTAACCACAGATGGTTGGGCGGTATGCTAACTAACTGGAAAACAGTTTCTCAATCGATCAAAACTTTGAAAAAAATTGAAGAACAACTCGCTGGTGCCGAAGTTGATCTTAATAAAAAAGAAAAACTAGTTCTTGAAAGAAAGCGCTTGAAGCTTGAGCAAGCTCTTGGCGGCATTAAAAACATGGGCGGATATCCTGATCTAGTTTTTGTAATTGATACTTTTAAAGAAGATCTTGCAATCTATGAAGCTAAAAAACTAAACATCCCGATCATTGCGGTTGTTGATTCTAACTCTAACCCAGATGGAATTGCATATCCGATTCCGGGCAATGATGACTCTGCCAAAGCAATCAAACTTTATTGCAATTTAGTTTCAGATGCAATTATCGCTGGTCTTAGAGATAATTTGGCTGCGGCTGGTGTTGATTTAAGCAAAGTTGAAGCTGGTGTTTTGCCAGATGTAAAACATGTTGCTGAAAAAAAATCTCATGTAAAAGTCGAAAAGCATCATGAGAAAAAATCTGAAGCAAAAGAAGTTGAGAAAAAAGTTGAAGTAAAAGAAGTTGAAGAAGAAGTAAAAACTGAAAAAAAAGCTGAAGCAAAAACAGCTAAACCTGCGGCTAAAAAACCAGCAGCAGCTAAAAAAACTACAAAAAAATAATTAATACGGGCGTAATAAACTGCGCCTCGTATTTATAAAAAATCAAATCACAAAAAATATGGCAGACTTAAATCTTATCAAAAAACTTCGTGAAACCACGGGATGCGGTATCGCAGATTGCAACAAAGCTTTGGCAGAATGCCAAGATGATTTCGAAAAATCGGTTGACTGGTTGCGTAAAAAGGGCCTTTCTTCAGCTGTTAAAAAAAGTGGACGCGTTACCTCTGAAGGCGTTGTCGCTGTTAGTGTTGCTGGCAATAAAGCTAGTATAATTGAAGTTAACTCTGAAACAGATTTTGTAGCTCGTAACCAAAAATTTCAAGATCTTGCATCGGCTTTACTTAAGGGCGCAACCGGTTTTGGCAGCGATGTAGAAAAATTCAAAGCCTCAAACTTTCCTGGCAAAGATATCTCGGTTGACGACGAAGTTAAAAGCCAAATTGGTATTATCGGTGAAAATATTAACGTTAGAAGAATTGATTCTCTTTCGGTAAATAGCGGTGCGGTTGTTAGTTATATTCACAATGCGGTTGCTGCTAATATGGGTAAAATTGCGGTTCTGGTGGCACTTGAATCTGCTGCCTCTCAAGATAAATTGGCAGAATTTGGCAAGCAAGTTGCGATGCATATTGCAGCGGCAAAGCCTGATGCTCTTGCGGTTGAATCGGTTGAGCCTGAAAAACTAAAAAGAGAAACTGAAATTTTAAAAGAGCAAGCGCGCGCTTCTGGCAAGCCCGAAAGCATCATCGAAAAAATGATCGAAGGCAGAATCAGAAAATATTATGAAGAGGTTGTTCTTCTAGAGCAAATTTTTGTAATGGATGATAAGCTAAAAATTAAAGATTTGGTGGCTAAATTTAGCAAAGAAAACAGTGAAACAAAAATCACTGGCTTCAAGCTTTTTATACTTGGAGAAGGTATCGAGAAAAAAGAAAATGATTTTGCAGCGGAAGTTGCTTCAATGACAAAAAATTAATTTCATGCCAAATAAATCTGAGCTAAAATTCAAAAGAATTCTCTTCAAAGTTTCTGGTGAAGCGATGATGGGAGACAAGGGTTTTGGTCATGATTCAGTGGCGATTCAAAAAATATGCGGTCAAATTATCGCAGCCCATAAATTGGGTTGCGAAATTTGTGTTGTTGTTGGTGGAGGAAATATTTTTCGTGGTGTTTCGCAAGCCGCTGCTGGTATAGAGCGCGCCAGTGCCGATTACATGGGAATGCTTGCCACCTGTATTAACGGAATTGCTTTGCAAAGTGCGTTAGAAAAACTAGGAATTGATACTCGCATGCAATCGGCAATTCAAATGAACAACATCTGCGAGCCTTATATTAAGCGCCGCGCTGCTCGTCATCTAGAAAAAAATCGTGTTGTAATTTTTACTGCTGGCACAGGAAATCCGTTTTTTACAACCGATACCGCTTCGGTATTGCGTGCGGTTGAAATGGGTTGTGACGCTATTCTTAAAGGCACGCAAGTAGATGGTGTTTACTCTGCAGATCCTAAGCTTGATAAAAATGCGGTTCACTACGACAAAATCAAATACATCGATGTATTAAAACAAGATTTAAAAGTGATGGATCAAACCGCAATCACGTTAGCTAAAGATAATAAATTGCCAATTGTGGTATTTTCAATTAAGGGTGAAGATGCCCTATGCAATGTGGTTGTAGGGAAGGGGAAGTTTACAATTATCAATTAATGCTACCTCTCAATAATTTTTAGAAGTAGCCTTAAATCAACTTAAGTAAAAACTTTTTTAATATTAATTTAGGTTTTTTAATTTAAAATTTTCTATCTAAATGGCAGGACACTCGCAATTTGCCAATATCAAGCACCGCAAGGGTGCACAAGATGCTAAGAAGGCAAAATTATTCACTAAAATTATTCGCGAAGTTACAGTTGCTGCAAAATCTGGACAAATTGATCCAAATTTTAATCCACGTTTGCGTAGCGCCATTATTGAGGCTCGCGTTAATAACATGCCCAAAGATCGCATTGAAGCGGCGATAAAAAAAGCCGCTTCAGGAAATTCTGGCGAAAATTTTGAAGAAATTCGTTATGAAGGATATGCGCCGGGAGGCATCGCAATTATCGTTGAGGCCCTTACAGACAACCGCAATCGCACCGCAAGCGAAGTGCGCAGTATTTTTACTAAAGCTGGTGGTGCATTAGGTGAAACAAACTCGGTTTCTTTTATGTTTGATCATGTTGGTTTAATTAAGTTTGATGCCAAGGTTGCACAGGCCGAATCAATGTTTGAAGCATCTATTGAAGCGGGCGCAAATGACATTGAATCTTTTGATGATTCTCATTTTATTTTTACCTCTACAGAAAATCTTAGCGCTGTTCGTGATAAATTAACCGCTAAACTTGGTGATCCGCAAAGTGCAAAATTTGAATGGAAAGCAAAAAATTTAACCGAAATTTCTGATCTTGAACAGGCGCAAAAATTGTTAAAAATGATTGATGCTCTTGAAGATTGCGACGATGTGCAAAGCGTTACAGGCAACTATTCTATCGCTGTTGAAATTGAAGATAAATTATGATTTTATCTCGCAAAAAAAATATAGTGTTGATTATATTTTTTGTTGCAATCTTGTTGCTACCACTTCTGGATAATATTTTTCATTTTTCTCCGGTTAAAAATCTTTTTGAAAAAAGACTTCCTGCGGCATTTCCAGAAAATCCTAAAAATATTTCTGATTTAGTAAATTATCCAAAAAAATTTGAAGAGTTTTTTAATGATAATTATGGTTTTCGCAAAAGTTATATTTTTGCCAATAGCAAAATAATGGATAATATTTTTAACGAATCTCCAAGCTCGCGCGCCTTAATTGGTAAGGATGGATGGCTTTACTTTGATAATCAAAATTCATTTTTAGATGCGCAAGGATTAGCAAAAATTGATGAAGAAAAAACTAAGTTAATGGTTAAATCTTTTATTAAAAATTGGCAAAATTTAAAAGCAAAAAATATTGATTATTTAGTGGTAATTGCGGCAGATAAAACCTCTATTTATCCAGAATTTTTGCCAGATTTTATTAAAATTTCTAATGGCGAGCATCGTATAGATAAATTTATTGCCGCACTTAAAAAAGCCGCTCCCAATTTTCCGGTGCTTGATTTGAGACCGCATTTGCAAGAGGCAAAAAAACAAGAAATACTTTATCAAAAAACCGATACTCACTGGAATAGTCGTGGTGCTTATGTTGGCTATGCCGAAATTATGAAGAAGTTAAATTTGCAATATGTTGCGCGCAGCGAATTTCTTAACGTTGAAAATACAATGAAAGACGGCGACATCGCTTATATTATGGGAATTGATGCGCAAAATATTGATTATGATTTGCAAGAAAACTTTGTGCCAAATTTTTATACCATAAGTATTACGAAAGAAGAGTATAGAGATTTTCATAAGCCGGCGCGCTACGGCAATTATAATAAAAGCCTACCTGTGCTATTTGTTTATAAAGATTCTTTCTTTGACCATATGATGAGATTTTTTGCTAATCATTTTTCGCAAAGTTATTTTATTAATGAATTTCCTTGTGAATTAGATGTTAAGGTTGCTAAAAAATATCGCGCCAATGTAGTTATTCACGAATTTTGGGAAGGTCGTATAGAAGAGGTTATGGAGAAGTGTAGGTAGTTAAGTGCTGAAACTTTGATGGGGATTTGTAGGGAAATTCTGGTGCTAAAACTGGTTCTCCGATCTTTCTTGCAGGCTTGATGAATGGCGCTTTACCTGCGTATTAAATGCCATTAATTTACGTCTAGCTTAAGGCATAAAAAAACCAGATCTTGCAAAGAGCGAGATCTGGTTTTTTTGTTTAATTAACGAGAATAAAATTCTGTAATTAAGTGAGGCTGCATTTCTGTTGCATAAGGAACTTCTGCAAATGAAGGTTGCATGTGTAATTTTACTGAGAAAGCATCTTTATCAAGCAATAAGTATGAAGGAATGTCGCGCTCCATTTTTTGTAATGAATCGATTACAATTGCAAGCTTGCGTGATTTTTCTTTAACTTGAACGATATCGCCAATTTTACATCTGTAAGAAGCAATATTTACTGTTTTGCCATTAACTGTAACGTGTTTATGGCTAACAAATTGTCTTGCAGCAAATACGGTTGGTACGAAGTTAGCGCGATATACAATGGTATCAAGTCTGCTTTCAAGTAGGTTGATGAAGTTTTCACTTACGTCGCCCTTAGTTTTGTTAGCTAATTGGAAAGTGTTATAAAATTGTTTTTCTGAAATGTTGCCGTAGCAGAATTTCATTTTTTGTTTAGCTCTAAGTTGAGTGCCATAATCGGTGCCGCGTCCTTTTGGTGCTTTGCCATGTTGGCCTGGGCGGTAATTTTTCTTAGCGAAAGGATCTTTAGCTTGCCCCCAAAGGCTGGCGCCAAGTTTACGACTGATTTTTTTCTTTGCGTTTAATCTTTTTGTCATTGTAGTTTTTTTTAGTTATTACCAGTTTTTTCTAGGATTTACAAGGTAGCGCCAATAAAGGCTGCATGCCAGATTTGCCCTAGAAAATTTCCTTAAAATTTATAGAAAGGAAGGCTCTCTAACTAAAGAGAGTGGCGCTATTCTAGTGAGCGAAGGCTTATTGTCAATAAAAACAAAGTAATTTGCCTAATTATAAGCGCAGTTTAGTTCGCGCAGAAATTAAAGATTACTGACAAGCTAAACATTCTTCGTATTTTTCGGCCTCTTCTTTTGGTGCGTCGTTTGGTTTAAACATCGCATCATTTTCTACTTTGTTTGAAACCTTATCCGCCCTTTGAACCGAAGTTGAACGACAATAATAAAGACTCTTCAGGCCTTTTTGCCAAGCACGAAAATGAATTTCGTGAAGATATTTTTTTGAGACATTTCCTGGTAAGAAAATATTTAAACTTTGCGCCTGGCAAATATATTCTTGGCGCTCTGCTGCTAAATCGATAATCCATCTTTGATCAATTTCTTGCGCAGTTTTAAATACTAATTTTTCGTGTTCATCAAGAAAATCTAGATGCTGAACCGAGCCTTCGTTGATAGTGATGGAAGACCAGATATCATCGGTGTTGCGCCCTTTTTCTTCTAGTAGTTTTACTAAGTTTTTATTGCGCACATTAAACGAGCCAGTAAGAGTTTTTTGTGTAAAACTATTGGCGGCAAAAGGCTCGATTCCTGGTGAAGAATTATTGGCGATAATTGAAATTGAGGCAGTGGGAGCGATAGCTATTTTATTGGTGAATCTCTCCATTATGCCAGCGTCTGTTGCATCGGGGCAGGCGCCTCTTTCGTGAGCTAATTTAATTGAAGATTGATCAACCTGCTGCTTAATTTGTTGGAAAATTTTCTTGTTCCAAACCTTGGCCATTGCAGATTCCATTGGCACATTTTTGATTTGCAGAAAAGAGTGAAAGCCCATAACGCCAAGCCCGACGCTTCTTTCGCGCATTGCTGAATAGGCCGCTTTTTTCATTTCTGTTGGCGCATTTTCGATAAAGTCTTGCAAAACATTATCTAAAAAACGCATTACATCTTCGATAATTTGGTGGTTATCTTTCCACTCATCGTAATATTCTAAGTTGAGCGAAGATAGGCAGCAAACGGCTGTGCGGTCATTTCCTAGATGATCGATGCCAGTTGAAAGAGTGATTTCGCTGCATAAGTTAGAGGTTTTAACTTTTAAACCAAGCTTTTGGTGATGAAGCGGAACAGCTTTATTTACTTGGTCGATAAAGAGAATGTAAGGCTCGCCAGTTTCTACGCGAGTTGTAAGAAGTTTGATCCATAAGGCTCGGGCCTTAACGGTTTCAACGGTTTTGCTGGTATATGGGCTTTTTAGTTCGAAATCTTCGTCTTTTTCAACGGCGCGCATAAAGGCATCGGTAATTACAACGCCATGATGCAAATTAAGCGAGCGACGGTTTGGATCGCCACCAGTAGGGCGACGCACATCGATGAATTCTTCGATTTCTGGATGATCGATTGGCAAATAAACTGCCGCCGAGCCACGACGCAAGCTGCCTTGCGAAATTGCTAAAGTTTGCGAATCCATCACTTTGATAAAAGGAACGATGCCAGAAGTTTTACCATTGCCTTTTACCGGTTCGCCAATTGAACGTAAATTGCCCCAATAGCTGCCAATGCCGCCGCCATGTGATGCTAGCCAGACGTTTTCGTTCCATAAATTTACGATGCCGCGCAGGGAGTCGTCGGCTTCGTTTAAGAAGCACGAAATTGGTAAGCCGCGTTCGGTGCCGCCATTGCTAAGCACCGGGGTTGCTGGCATGAACCATAAATTAGAAATGTAGTCATAAATTCTAGTAGCGTGGGCCTGATCGTCGGCGTAGTGGCAGGCAACGCGGGCGAATAAATCTTGGTATGATTCTCCTGGCATTAGATAGCGGTCTTTTAAAACTGCTTTGCCAAAATTGCTTAGACGATCATCTTTTTTAGCATCAATTTTAACGCTAAAAGTTTTATTTTTATCGTGATGTTCTTTGTGAAGAGGAATTACATTATCGGCTTCAAACAAGTTGCTGCCTGCTGTTGTAGATTTTGTATCAGAACCTTTTTTTCTGGCCATAATAAATTTAATTTTTTTGTATAAAGGCGCTTGTTTTTTTGTTTGATCAGCTTGCGCCAGCATCGCTGTAAAATCCATATTTAGTATGTTTTCTATTAAAAAAACACTACATATTGATTTATTTAGTTTTGTTTAGAAAGAATTTAAAGTCTAGTAAGAAATTTATAATTTTTTTTGAGCCATGATTTTATTGCGTTTTAGGTGTATCGACGAAAGAAGATCGTTAGCGGTGTTGCTTTGCCACAATATTATACTTTGTTTCTCTTAGAAAATAAAGGCCTCTGCCTCTTAAAATTTATTAGATTTTTTTTTAAAATTTTAGTTTTTTTTTAAAATTCTAGAACCAACTTTTTTATTTGAGGCAAATTAGATAATTCCTAATACTTTTTTTATTGCGTGAGCTTTAATTTTGGTTTCTTCTAATTCGGCTTCGGCCTTAGAGTCGTAGGTAATTGCTCCGCCAACCTGAAATTCAAATTTATTTTTTTGACAAATTAAAGTACGAATTACCACCGAAAAATTTGCTTCGTCGCCATTAAAATAGCCAATTGCGCCGCTATAAATGCCGCGATTTAATTTCTCTTTTTGTGCAATAATTTCCATTGCTTTAATCTTTGGGGCGCCAGTCATAGAGCCGGCAGGGAAGGTGGCTTGCAGGCAATCAATAATATCGAATTCATCGGCAATTTTGCCAGTAATTTCTGATGACATGTGATGCAAAGTTTTATAGCTATTAACCTTAAAAAGATTTTTTACAATCACGCTTCCAGCCTTGCAAATTCTAGATATATCGTTTCTTACCAAGTCGACAATCATTAAGTTTTCGGCGCGTTCTTTGTCGCTATTTTGTAGATTTTTTTTATTTTCTTGATCTTGCTTAACATCTATACTGCGCGCTGCGGTGCCTTTAATGGGGCGTGAAATTATCTCGCGATTTTTAACCAAAAAAAATAATTCGGGGCTTGATGAGATGATAAAATTATCATGCAGTTTTAAAAAGCTAGAATAGTTGGCGGGGCTTATGCTGTTTAGGTTGGTGAAGAGTTTAAAATAATCGCGATGATCTAATTTTGCAGATGATTTATTGGCAATATTGCCATAAAATTTTCTAGTTAAATTGGTTTGATAAAAATCGCCGCGCATTATCATCTCTCTAATTTCTTCAATTGTTTTTAGATATTCTTCGTCTAAAAAATTTGAATCAAAATTAGTGACCTGAATTTCTTTTATATTTGCGGTTTTTGTTTGATAATTTAAAACTTCATCAAGATTTTCTTGCTTAGAAAAACAAGCTTCTACAAGCTTTTTATCGTGATCAAATGTTAAAATCAGAGAAAAATTTAATAGCCATATTTTGGGTAGATCGATAAATGATTTCTCTGTTTTGGATAATTTTTTTGCGATGTTTATATTTGGTTGAATGGGTGATGATTTGGTTTCATTTTTTATTTCACAAAATTTTTTATCCTCATTTTTGGCTTCGTATGAAATGTATCCAAACCATGATTTGTTTGGGTTAGAAGGCTCTTTCATCAAGTTTTTAAGTTGATCAAGATTATCTAAGAGAAATTCTTCATGCGGAAATAGTGCGATAATTGAATTTGAATTTTCTACTTCGTTATGCAGCCCCGAATATAAAAAAATCCAGCTTTTGGCGCTATAGTTATCGGCGATTTTTTGCGCTAAGTCTAGTGGATCTATCCAGTTTAATTGCTTTTTTAACATTGGTTATTTTGTTCGAAACGCTGTCTATTTACCACATACCAGTAACGCCAATTCTAGAGTCGTATGGGCCGCCAATATTATAGATGCCGCCAATATGGTGCGCACTAGGATCATAACGTGTTTCACCCGGAAGTGGAGGGTTTCCTAAGCTAGAACGCAGCGTACCAAGAGCGGTTTGACGACAAAAACCATGCGCATCCCAAAACACTAGATTGTAATCAGAGAAATTGCGCTTGATGTCTGCGGGATCATTCCAGTTAACATCTTTTAACTCTTTAGAATAGCGCTCTTTAATTGCAGGAATATTGGGATTAGTGCTGGTGATATCAGGATCGCGACTCCATTGATAAAACGTGGCGCCAATTGCCCCCGCAAATTGCGTTGATAAGCCAGATTGACAACCATGAGTCCATCCTAAGTTATAACCAGGGCTACCACCTTTTGGCATCTGGCTAAAAAGCATGCTACCAAAGGGCTTATACCAGTTTGGCGTTGAACATGATGCTAGAAAAAATATAGAAATGACAAGAAGTTTTTTCATTTTATTGACCAAAAAATTGTCCTTTAGAATTGCCTGCCCAAATCGGACTAGAATTAAATACTGCCCCGTTATCTCCTTGGCTCCACATTTCGAATATGCCATTTACGTCTCCACCTGGCCCTATAGGAGAATCTATCCCGCCAAACATTCCTGAAGTATCGTTGTAATCTCCAACGGAAGAAATTCCTGTGCCAATATCGTTACCGCCACCATTAGGGAAGATTAGGCGATCTGCACTGGTTATTTTGGTTGTAATGATGCGCAAGAAGCAGGCGTTCCAACCCCTTTTATAGCCGAAGCGATAATCTTTGTTGTAATTTAACGAGGGATCATATTCGTATTTATAAATAGCGCGATAAAAAAAGTTGCCCCGTGCGTATAAAATACCAGCACATCCTTCTTTGAAGCCTTTTTTAAACATTGGAGATCCGGGTGGTGTAGGTAGTTGAAATTTACGCAAGAATTGTTCTGTTGCATCGCCACTAAACCAGCGGCAAGAAGTGGTGAGTAAAACAAAAAATATCAGGAAACTTTTGCTGAAGATTTTCATTTATAGCCCCCAAAGTAAGAGCCCCAGATCGAACTTTTTTGTTTAATGTAAGTGTATCTTGCGCAATACCAGAAAGCGTCGCCCCAAGCGGTTCTGTAATCGGCGCTATTGGCTTTGGCATAGCCATCAACCGCATTATTTCTATAGAACATCTGATAAAAAGTATTAACCGAGCCGTTGGCAATGCCAACTTCGCAGCCATCGGCCCAGCCGCGTTGAAAATCTGGCGAAGCATCGGCAAGTTCTTTTTTAAAAGCACCCGTGGCCATTTCGGGCAAATTATTTTGTCCGATATTATGCATTGTTTTTTTAGAGCAAGAACAAAGCAGTAATAAAACCATCAAGCTTGTAAACGTTTTTAACTTCATTCTAGAGGTCCCTCCCATAAGCCTTTTACCTGTGTAAAAGTAACTCCGTGTTCGAAGCACGAAAACACCGCGTCAACAAAACCCATATTAAAGAGTTTTTCGTGGTGATAATTACCTTCACCAAAATCTGCAATTGGATAAACAACGGAGTTAGCAAAGTTGCCTGCACCAAGACCGGTTCTGCATCCGGCGCGCCATCCTGCTTTATATTCTGGCGGGCCGTCTGGCAATTCCATCGCCATGGTGTATGGTTGATAAAAGCCATTACTTCTGCAAGATGCCAAAAATAACAATAGTAATATTTGCAGTAGTTTTTGCATATTTTTATAGAGTTTCCCAATCTAACATATAGGTGCATTGCTCGATGCCGTCTTCCCAGCCGGTAGAGTAATCAGAATCGTTTACTAATCGTTTTGGATCGATAGTTTTTTCGTTAAACTCTGAAAGCAAGCCTTTACCAATGGCATCCCATGCCGAGCTACAACCATCTTTAAAGCCCTTTCCATAAGCGGTATCGGCAGATGGAAAACCCCTCACGCCAGTTAAAGGGCGCGGCTTCATGCCCCAATGCCAGCTTGGAGGCATTGGCTCTACCAAAACCCGGCAAGAGCCCAGAGAGGCGATTAAAAAAGTTGTGATTATAAGATTTTTTCTCATTTATTTTTGCTTAAAAATCTGCGCTAAAACCTGTTGAAAATTATTTGCTAGCGCAGAAAAACTGTATTGCTGCGCTAACTTTAAATAAGCTCTTTTGGTAAAATCGCAATAGTTTTCTGTTGATTCGTAGATCGAAATAATTTTTTGCGCTAAATCTTGCGGATTTTCATTTTCAAATAAAAGCCCGTCTTCATTGTTTTTAATCAATAATTTTCCGCCTTCGCTATCAGAAGAAATAACTAAAGTAGAATGAAGAAATCCTTCTAAAATTACCAATCCAAACGGCTCTTCACGCGAGGGCACGCAAAAAATATCAACATCTTTAAAGAAGGATTTTTTATCTTTTACTACGCCAACAAATTCGCATTTATCATAAATTTTTTGCGTTTGCGCAAATTCTTTGAGATATTGCCAATTATAGCCTCCGGGCACTTCAAAGCCACCAATTTTAAATTTTACATCGTAGTTTTTTGCGCATAAAATTGCCGCAGCTTTCAAAAAAATATCGAAACCTTTGCGAGGCTCTATACGGCCATACATGCCGATTGTTAGTGGTTTTTGTATTTGTTTTTTTTGATAGTCTTCATCAATTTTAATAACATTAGAAACAACAAAAGACTTGCGTGCGTCAAAACCAGCAGCTACCACCATATCAGAAATTTGCTGATTGATGCTAATTATATAATCACAATTTAGCGAATTTTTAAAGCTAATGCCATGATTTATTGCTATTGATTTTGTTGATGAAAAATAGCGCAAAATTTTCATCCATTTCATTAAGCGATTTGAATGACAAATTATTAAATCTGGCCTGTAAATAAGCAGAGTGACGAGCAATTTTAAACAATCTAAAACCTGCGATGTATTTTTTAGTTTGAAAATTTTTTTTACATTAGGAATTTTATAGTTATCATTGCCATTATCAGAAATTAGCAATGCCACCTCGTGGCCTTCTAGAGCAAGAGCGGCAGCGTAGTTACAGAACATTTGGTCAACTCCGCCAATTGTTTGGGCATGAATTGCATTTAATATTTTCATATGAATTACGCGCAAATAAATTATAAATATCCGTTACCAAAAAATTTTGATTCTAGCAACCAAGAATTTGATATTTTTAAAAATGTATCACCAGAAAATTGTCGAAAAATGGAGATAAAGTTTTTTAAGAATATTCGTATCTCTAATAATAGCATTCTTTTTAATTATTTTAACATTATTAAGGATAGCTGTATCTCAAGCATGCTTTTTGAAAAATACCAAAAAAATTATAAATTTTTTCTTAAATTTATCTTTCCAAGGTTAAATTTTAGCAGCAAAAGATTTTTATTGATAACCGATGAATGGACTAGTAATTACTATCATTGGCACATTTTTGCATTAAAAAAATTAGCCTTATTTAAAGCAGAAAATTTGGTTGAAAATTCAATGCTATTTTTGCCAAAACGTTATCAGCGCTATAAATTTGTACTACCTTCTCTTGAAAAATTTGGTATTAAGCAAAATCAAATTGTTTTTTTGCACAGAAAGTCAAATATAAAAACTGCCGAAACAGCAATGGTTATGGCGCCACAGCACCATTCAGAAGCATTTAAAGAAATTAGAGAAGTTATACTTAAAAATACACAGTATAAAAATCTTGAATTTGGCAATAAAATTTATATTTCGCGAGAAGGACAACTACTGCGCTTTATTGAAAATGAAAAAGAGGTAACTGCCTTACTAGAAAAATATGGATTTAAAAAGCTAATCATGGAGAAATTTTCTTACGATGAGCAAATAAATATTATGCGCAATGCTCAATATGTTGTTAGTCCACATGGCGCTGGCTTAACTAATATTTTATTTATGGCCGAAAATACCAATGTTCTCGAGATGACAACAAAGCCAAATCCAAATAAACCGCTAACAGATTACTACAAGCTTTCGACAATGTTGGGGATAAATTATTTTTATCAAGAAAATGATATTTGTGGCCAAAAAGAAGTTGATAATTTTCATGAAGTAAGTCTTGTTATTGATCTAAAAAAACTCGAGAAAAATTTACAATTAATGCTAAATCAATGATTGAAAAAATAATTCTACCAGACCGCGCTATCATTGAAGTTAAGGGCGTTGATCGTAAAAGTTTTTTACAAGGATTAATCTCTAACGATATCAATAAAGCTAATAATGATAACCTGATTTATGCAGTAATGCTAAATGCTCAAGGTCGCTTTTTATATGATTTTTTTATTTTTGAAAAAAATGATTCACTATTCTTAGATTGCTCTAGCTCTAGGCGTGACGAGATTTTCACCAAGCTAAAATTTTATAAATTACGTGCGCAAGTTGAAATTATAAAAAACGATAATTATGAAATTGAACAAAATTTTTTAGAAATTACTGATGTTGAAAATTGTTTAATTTTTAATGATCCGCGTCATAACGATTTAGGAAAAAGAATTTATCGAGCCTTAGAAAAATCTATTTCTGCCACCAATTTACCTTTGCAAAGTCAGCAAAAAATTAACGAATATCACTATCGTCGCATCTGCTTAAAAATTCCTGAAAGCGAGCACGATCTTACTTATGAAAAATCTATCATCGCCGAATTTGGTTTCGATAATTTAAACGCGGTTGATTATCAAAAAGGCTGTTATATTGGCCAAGAGCTTACAGCGAGAACCCATTACATGGGGCAGGTGCGTAAAAAAATCTTCCATATAAAAATTTCCGACTCGTCAAATATTATTGTTGATACTACTAGAATTTCGCAAGATTTTGATAAAAATAACGAAATTTCTTGCGAAGGAAAAACTATCGGAATAATTTTATCTACAGTTTACTATAACAAAGAACTTCACGCTCTGGCATTAATAAAAATTTCTGAAGATGAAAATTTGCAAAATAAAAACGATAATGCCGCAACGCCAATTAATTACACAATCCACAACAATAAAATAACCATTATAAGCTAATGCAAATTTATTTACCGATTGCAGAAATTCCTGTTAACATATTACTAATATTGGCTTTGGGCCTTGCTACGGGCTTTTTGGCTGGCATGTTTGGTATTGGTGGCGGATTTTTAGCGACACCATTTTTAATGTTTATCGGCGTTTCTCCTGCGGTTGCGGTAGCTACTTCTTCTAACCAAATCGTTGCCGCTTCGGCATCGGGATTATTAGCGCATTTACGCAAAGGCAGTGTTGATATTAAAATGGGATTATTTTTAATGATTGGCGGCTTCATCGGCTCTACTCTAGGCGTATCGATCTTTCGACTTTTGCAAAAATCTGGACAAATTGATTTAGTTGTTGGCATAAATTATGTAATTTTTCTCGGCTCAATTAGTATTTTAATGTTAATTGATAGCGTAAAAACAACACTAGCCAACAAATACAATCTCTCGCTAGAAGCCAGAAAAAAAGAACAAAGCACCTGGTTTAAAAGTTTTTTGCTTAGTTTAGATAAGTTGCCATACAAAATTTATTTTCCAAAATCAGAAATCACGATCAGTACTTTGGTTCCAATTATTCTTAGTGTCGGAATCGGCATTCTTGTTGCCTTGATGGGAATTGGCGGCGGATTTTTAATGATTCCGGCGATGATTTATATCTTGCGCATGCCTTCTTCGGTGGTGGTTGGCACTTCGCTCTTTCAAATTATTTTTATCGCCAGTAACACAACTTTTTTACAGGCAATTTCTAACCATACTGTTGATATTGTTCTGGCGTTTTTAATGGTTGTAAGTTCGTCTATTGGTGCCCAAATAGGCACGCGCGTAGGTTATAAAATTGATGCGAATAAAATGCGTATCTTCCTATCTTTATTGCTTTTGGCGGTTTGTTCAAAAATGTTTTTAAATTTATTTACTACGCCAGAAAGTCTTTATGTCATCGAAATTTTAAAATAGATGAAAAAAATATTTATAGTTTTATTGCTGCTATTAACCCACGCTAATAGTGCTTCGGCGCGCTCAATTATTTCTGGAATTTCTACTAACGAAATTAATATTGATACCAGCTTTAACGGCACAGATATTCTGCTTTTTGGTGCCAAGGGAGACGCCGGAAATATCGTGGTTGCGGTTCGCGGGCCTAAGAAAAACTTTTTGGTTACTAAAAAACAAAAACTTCTTGGTATTTGGTATAATGGCAAACGAATCAAGTTTAAAGAGTCGTTCAGTTATTATTCTTTATTCTCTACTTTTAACGACGACAAAGTCACTAATCAGCTGCTATCAGAGCTTGAGCTGGGCACTAATAATCTAAAATTTATGGCCTCTGATAATAATTTTAGCGAAGATCAAAAAAACGAATTTCAGCTACAATTAATTAACAAACTAGAAAAAGATAATTTATATAGCAGCGGCGCTAATAAGATTGAATTTCTTGATGAAACTTTGTTTAAGGTGATGCTGCATTTTCCTAAAAACATAGCGCGCGGCGTCTATACTGTTGAGATTTACCTTATTAACGAAAATGATTTAGTTTCGTTTCAATCAATTCCTATTTATGTTAATCAAATTGGGGTAAGCGCTACAATTTCAGATCAATCTCGTCAGCAACCCTTGCTTTATGGCCTGTTATCAGTAATTATGGCGCTGATAATTGGTTGGTTGGCTAATTATTTATTTGTAAGATTCGTTGCTAAATAATTTAAACTCAAAATGACTGATAATTTTCCAACAATTCTGGTTTGTATAGATACTACCAACGCCTCTGTCGTAACATTGCGCTACGCATGTTTAAAGGCAAAAAAACTTGGTTTTGCTGTGCAAATTTTATCGGTAATGGAATCTTCGCACAAAAATCTTCTCTTTGGATCACAAATTATTGGCCAAGAAAAAAGAAAGCAGCTCGAAAAATATTTGCAAACACTAATTAATGATGTGCAGCGAGATATTTCTCTTTTGCCGGTTGTTTCAATTCGCGAAGGAGATATTGCTACAGAAATTTTAAAAGAGATTAAATCGATGCCAAGCTGCATGATGCTTGTATTTGGCAAGTCTCATAATTCTAAAAGCGATAACACTGTTTTGCCGCGAATTGCACAAAAAATTGGAACAAAAATTCGCATTCCAATTGTAATTGTGCCAGAAAATTTAGACGAAGAATTGTGCAAGTTGATGGTTTAGAGGTGTTGTCTTAAACAAGATAAGTAGTGTCGTCCCTACTAATGCTGCAAAGCATATATCAACATTAGCAGGGTTGGTTTTTGTTTATTTTTTAGCCTTTAACTCTTTTACTCTAACAGCTAAATCTTCAATAAATTTTTCTATTCCTTTCTCCGAAATAGCAGAATTAAATTCTGATCTTTGTGTTTCAATTAAACTGATGCCTTCAGTGACAAAATCAAGGACTACAAGCTTGCCATTGCGTTCTTTGACACGAAATTGCACATTGATTGCAACATCAGAATCTTTGGGAACAAATTCACATTTTGCTACATAAAAACCGCTCTGTTGATCAACCGATAAAACATTGAAACGTTTGCCATTATAATTTTTAAATTTTGGCCCATATGTATTAATCATAAATTGGCGATATAGATCCATAAAGCGTGTTCTTTGTAGATCTGTAGCGTCTTTATAGTTTTTGCCTAGTACAAAATGCGCAATCCAATCGCTATCAATAACGCGATCAATTTCGGCGATAATTTTTTGTTTTCTAACTTCGTCAGGTGATTTTTCTGCGGCAATAGAAATTATTTTTTTACCAAGTTGATCAATAAATTTTACGACATTATCGGCTGGATTGCCTGTTTGAGCCATTGCAGAGTTGATAAAGAAGGATAAAATAATTAGCGTTAAAAACTTTTTCATATTCTATTTTTTTATTTTGAGATCGCGTTGCTGAATATAAACACTTCTAAAAGTTGCATATAAATCGAAAGAATCTTTTCTAGCATCTGCAATTGGATCAAGCAAGCCTTCTCTTAAATCTAGATTAAAAAGTAAGGTATTTGTAGCTCTAAGAGTAAGATTTACGGAGTTTTCAGAGCCGCCAATTTGCAGCAAGTTGAAGCCCATCGGATCAACTCCGCGATCAACAACATAGCCGCCAAAATCACGACTAGTGCTTGGCCCTAAAATTGGTATTACCAAATAAGGACCGTTGCTTACGCCATAATATCCAAGGGTTTGTCCAAAGTCTTCTGTCTCATATTGTATATTTTTATCGCCAGCAACATCAAACAAGCCGCCAATTCCTATGGTTGTGTTGATTAAAAAATTAGAAGAAGTTGCTAAGCCGTTTTCTACTTTGCCTTGCACAAAAGAGTTTGCTGCTGAAATTGGCAAAGCAAGATTTGTTACAAAATTATGCAGAGATTTTCTGATTGGTTTTGGAGTATAGTCGCGATAAAAGCGGGCTACGGGCTCAACAACATTGCGGTCTAGCGATTCGTTGAAGGCAAATATTTTGCGATTTATTTTTTCGAATGGATCGTAGATTTCTTTTTGAGTATTGGTGCTAAACTCAGATTCGTAGACGGCAAATTCATCATCGTAAGATTGTTGTTCGGAGATGTTTCTTATCTGCGCTAAAGAAGGGCCGCTACTAAAAATAAAAGAGATAATTAGTGTGATAAAAATTTTTTTAGTCATTACTAATTTTCTCTTGATTGATCTTATCTAAAAGGGCGCGCGCCTTAGGATCGTAGTTAGGGTTTTTTAACAATAATTCTGTTAAAATTTTTTTTGCTTCGTAAGGTTTTTTATTTAAAGCCAATGAATAAGCTAATTGATAATGAGCATCTAGATATTCTGGCCAGAATTTTTTTACAAAACGAAAGCGAAAAACTGCATCAGAAATATTGCCTTTGTCTAAATGCTTTAAGCCAAGATTGTAATTGGTTTCAAGTAGGTTAGAAACCTTGGCTTTTACATCGCCAAATTCGTCAATTGTTTCTTTTGTTTTTAGGTTGATAAAGCCTATTATGCCTTCAACTTTTTGATGAATTTTTTCTACCAGGCTAGGCTTGTCTTCCTCGATCTTTTTTTCTTGAGGCGAGCCGGTGATCATTTTCTTAAAAATTTTAAACATAATTTATTTTTGATAGATCAGATAGCAAAGATGCCAAGAAGTATTATTATTGTTAACCTGCGAAAAGAAAACATTAAATTTCTGTAGATTTATTTTAGTAATACTTTTTTTTGTTGCAAATTTTTCTGAATAATTAGTGCCAATTTTTTTAAATTCTTTTAGGGCATCAACAGCATTTGAATATTTTTGTGAGATAATATCGTTTGCAAAAATTTTTTCTTTAAATCGAGCTTTTACTAGAGCCTCTTTAATGTATAGGCTATCTGGCAAATTTCTTATTGCAAAATTGCAATCAGATTTTTTACTGGCTTCTTTTATTTCTGCAAAAGTTTTGCTGGTTGGTAAGCAAAAAATCACAACCCCATTTTTTTTGAGTAGCGAGTGCAGATTTGTAAATAAATTATCAAAACTATCTAGCCATTGCAAAGCAAAAGAAGAAAAAATTATATCAAAAGTTTCATTATTTTTAAAGGGTAAATTTTCGATATCAGCAAGAATTGGGGAAACATTTTTTGGCCTATTTGTCCAATGATTAAGCATGTTAGGAGCTATATCAACTTCAAATATTTTAAGATTTTTTCTTTTTTCTATAAGATTTTTTGCAATAAAACTCGTGCCCGAGCCAAGATCTAAAATAACAGAATTATCATGAATAAAATCGTTAGCTAAATCGCATAATTTTTGTGCAGCGGTTTTTTGTATCAGCGCGAAATCGTTGTAAATAGAGGCTTTGCGATTAAAATTATTTTGGACAATTTTTTTATTTATCACGAGATTTTTTTCGCCTCATCGGTTTTTTTTACCTCATTTTCGATGAGTTTTACGATGTGATCGACCAATTCTTCGCTGCTAACTTTGTGATCGGGATGGCCATTCATGTACACATTATGCCGCCCGCCACCACCGCCAGTAATGCCAATTTGTGTGTGGGCCGCTTCGCCAAGCCCGTTAACCACGCATCCTAAAATTGAAATTGTTAGCGGTGTTTTAATGTGTTCGACGCGCTTTTCAACGGCCTCAACGGTTTTTACTACATCAAAAGCCTGTCTAGCGCAAGAAGGACACGAAATTAAATTTACGCCGCGATGACGCAGGCCTAATGTTTTTAAGATTTGGTAAGCGACTTTTATTTCTTCTTTAGGATCGGCAGAAAGCGAAACACGCATAGTATCGCCAATTCCAGACCACAGTAAGGTGCCAAGCCCAATCGAAGATTTGACGGTTCCTGCTGCCAAGCTTCCTGCTTCAGTAATGCCAATATGCAGTGGATAGTCGCATGTTTCTGCAAGCTTGCGATAGGCCGCTACAGCTAAGAAAACATCAGAGGCCTTAACGCTAATTTTAAAGTTGAAGAAATCGTTATCTTCAAGAATTCTCATGTGGCGCTGGCCCGATTCTACAAGGGCTTCTGGTGTTGGGGTGCGGTATTTATTGAGTAAATCTTGCTCAAGTGAGCCGGCATTAACACCGATGCGAATGCTACAGCCATAGTCTTTGGCGGCCTTAATTACTTCGCGTACTTTTTCATCGCTGCCGATATTTCCTGGGTTGATGCGTAGGCATTTTGCTCCCGCTTCAGCCGCTTCAATAGCGCGCCGGTAATGAAAGTGAATGTCGGCAATAATTGGTACCGGACAGTGCGGAACAATGTGTTTTAAGGCTTCAGAAGATTCTTTATCTGGCACAGAAATGCGCATAAGTTCGGCACCAAGTTCGGCACACTCATTAACTTGACGAATAGTGGCCTGCACATCGGTTGTGGGCGTGTTAGTCATTGACTGCACCGAAATTGGCGCATCGCCACCAATCGCAACTTTGCCAACAAAAATTTGACGTGACTTGCGACGATTAATAGCGCGGTATGGACGAATATCGTTTAATTCTTGCACGTATTTTAAATTTTTTAAGAAACTATTTTTATATATTTAATCAGGTTAACGATGTTGATTTTTTATGTATCAAGAGCGCTTTTTTATTGATTGCTTAGTATCTGCTACAAAACAATCTTAATTTTATAATTATTTCTCTACAAATGATTTTTTATAAAGAGATTTTTCTTATAAAAGATAATACTTCTTTTTGCTCGTTTTCTATGGTTTTAAGAAGGATTTCTCGATCTAATTTTAAAACAGAAATTATTGAAGTAAAGTCTTTAAAACCTCTGCCAGCATAGTTTTGCAAGTTTTGAATTTTTTTAATCTTAAGGTAACTTACCACAATAATTAGACGAAAAATTACTTTTGATAATTGGGGAAGTGTTGCAAAATCAGGCTTGGGCAGTGTTTCTAATAAAGGAGCGGCGATGTTTATTAGGTTTGTCAAAAGCTCGTCATATTTTTTTTGACGAATTGCTGTGGCAAAATCATTTAGGTTATCAAAAAACTCGATGTAAAATTTTTCGAGGTTTTTTCTATTCATTTTAAAAATATCTTCCCAGATTTCGGCACTTGAATTATCTAGGCGGAAAGCATTTTTTATAAAATCGTTATTTTGTTTTTCTGGAGAAAATTCTTTAGTAAGAAATGATAAAAATTGAGGCAAATGTGAAACTAATCCATAAATTTCATCATGGGCTTTTGCCTCAATAAAATTAGGCTTTGCGCCAATTTTAATAGCAATATTTTCTATTGTTTTTAGAAATTTTTCTTCAGTATTTTTTCCTCTACAAATAATAAATTTTTTATCAAAGAATAAGTCTGATGAAGAGTTGTCGAAGCCTGTTTTATCTGAGCCGGCGATAGGATGGCAAGCAATAAAATTTTTTTGTAAATTTTGTGGCAATGTTTTTAAAACACATTCTTTTAGTGATCCCAAGTCAATGATTATGCTGTTTTTTGGGTCTAGTTCAGATATTTTAGCTAAAATATCTTTGTAAAAGGCAAGGGGGGTAGCGATAACAATTAAATCAAAATTTTGTAAATCTTGATCAAGAATGGCGAATCCATCAATTATTTTAGAATTTTTGGCAGAGTTAATTGTAGCGATATCGGGGTCAAAAGCCCAAATTTCTCGAGATATTTTTTGTTGACGAAGCGCTTTAGCAAAGGATCCGCCGATTAGTCCAAGACCAATAATTAAAATTTTATTCATCTACTTAGTTTTAATTGCAATTTTTTTTTTATTAATTAGGCTCTACATTTCTATTTATTTTAAATAAATTTTTTCGGCCATAATTATTTTCTATCATGCCTTTTAAGTGGCAAGAAATTAAAAATTAGGAGATTGCCAGGTGGCTGAATTGGTCAATTTATTTTACTTATTAGACTTGATCCCAATTAACATCATATTTGTAGATTATGAAAAAAATAACCACTAAAATAAGTACTATTTTCTTGGCATTGCTTTTAATTTCTTCTTGCGCTACAAAAACCTTAGATATCAAAAGCCCTTGCGTATCTAAAGATGGTGGCCCTTGTGGCCCCAAAAAACCAATTAATGATTGGTGGTTAGGCAAATCAGTTTAATTTAATGAATTTTATTATGACAAAAGGAACTTCTTTCGCAGATAAATACGCTAAAAAACAAACTCCATTTACATCTCAAAATATGTTACAAAAAGCACAAGAATCTAAAGCAAGTGTTGCAGATATGGCAACTAAACCAACTGCTCCACAAAAGCAAATAGACCCGCAAAAAAAGATGCAGGCCGATCTAATATATCTCGTAAAAGGGATTGACGCTGGCCGCAATGCCTGGTATTACGTATTGGTTGATCGTTTAAAATTACAGCTTTTTCTTAAAGCGCTAAATGACGACATCATCCATCTCGAAAATTATGGCAAAATATTGCATTCAGCCTATGGAGATGAGCCGCCTGCCGAGGTTACGAACAAATTAAAAGAAGAATACGGAATCAAATAAAAATGAAAAAACTTCACCTCTCTCTAGTTATAGCCGCCTCGGTTGCTGCTGGTTTTTATTCTGCTTTTTCGATATCGCAAATTCAAATCAAGCCACTTACTATCTCTTCAGAGAGCAATTTTGGTAATCAAAAAACCTTCTTGCAAGATATCGTAGCGCGAATCAAGAAAGATTACGTTGAAGAAAAAACAGATCGTCAACTCTATGAAGCTGCGGCCGAAGGAATGCTCACTTCGCTAGATCCTCACTCGTCTTATCTTAATGAAGAGGCCCTCAAAGAAATGCAGGTGCAAACCAAGGGCGAGTTCGGTGGTCTTGGTATCGAAATTACCCTAGAGTTTCAGGTAGTAAAAGTTGTTACTGCAATTGATGATACGCCTGCTTTTAAAGCTGGCATTAAATCGGGTGATTATATTTCTAGAGTTGATGGAAAAACGGTTGTTGGGCAATCAATTGATGAAGTTGTTAAAAAGCTGCGTGGCAAGCCAGGCACCGAAGTTAAGGTTACCATTATTCGCAAAGGAGAAAAAGCTCCACTCGAAAAAACTCTTAAGCGCGAAATTATAAAGGTAAAGGCTGTTAAGGCGGCGCGCTTTAAAGATATCGCTTACATTAAAATTAGCACCTTCTCAGAGCAGGCATCACAAGGCTTGGTGACTCAACTTCAAAAATTAAAATCGCAAATTGGTGATCAAAACATTAAAGGTTTAGTTATTGATCTAAGAAATAATCCTGGCGGTTTGCTAGATCAGGCCAATAAGATTAGCGATTTATTTTTAAACAAAGGAAACACTATAGTTTCGATTGCCGGGCGCGATAAATCAGAAAGCAGAAACTATGTTGATGAACAAGATGAAAACTTAATTCCTAATGTTCCTATTGTTGTGTTAATTAACGAAGGCTCGGCCTCGGCATCTGAAATTGTTGCGGGTGCGCTTCAAGATAATAAGCGCGCTATAGTTATGGGAATTAAATCTTTTGGTAAGGGGTCGGTGCAAACTGTTATTCCGCTTACAGAAAATCACGGCGCTTTGCGTCTTACAACCTCGCTATATTATACTCCAAGCGGCAAATCTATTCAGGCCCACGGAATTGAGCCAGATATTATTGTGAGCGATGCGAAGATTGCTCAAGGCGATAAAACCGTTGATCGCGACTCTGAAGCAGATTTAAAAGGCCATATCGAGGTTCAGATTCAAAAAGAAATCGAAGAAGCTAAAGCAAATCAAATTCAAGATGACAATTTAAAGCTTTACGATCAAGACTATCAGCTTGCGCGTGCCATAGATGTGTTGCGCGGGGTTAATGTTTATAAAAAAATTCAATGAATTTCTGCTTAAGACTTTTTATTGTTGGTGCAGTTTTTTTAGTTTCTTTTGCAAATGCAGAAACTGGCTTTGTGGTTGCAAAAGTTAATAATCATATTCTTACTTTTAACGATCTTCAAGATCGCTATAACTTCGTAATCTCTGAATCAAAAATCAAAATAAATTCTCGCGACGAGAAAAATTTGCTTCTTAATCAGATTATCGATAAAATGATTGATGAAGAGCTTATCAGGCAAGAAGGAGAGAAGCTTCACATTAATTTAACCGATCCCGAGATTGACGGAGTAATAGAATCTTTGGCGGCAAGGCAAAAAAAAAGCATGACCAGCTTCAAGCAAAATTTTGTTAGTAAAAAACTTTCTTTTGGCGCTTATCGCAATCAAATAAAGGCTGATTTGGTTTGGTCGCAAATTATTTCTAATTCGGTAAAATCGCGCATCAAAATTACTGATTCTGAAATTAAAGAATTTTTAGAGCAGCAAAAGCTCAATACCGATATTACTAAATTTTTAATCGCAGAAATTTTTATCCCTCAAGAAAAAGATGCTAAATTTTTAGCAACCAAACTAGCGGCTGAATTAAAGCAAGGTGCAAATTTTAAAACTATTGTAAAACAATTTTCTCGCAGCCCTACATCTGAAGCTAGTGGCGAGCTTGGCTGGGTTTCGCGTGCCGATGTTGATGTTAAAATTTATGATGCAATTTCTGGTTTAGAAAAAAACGGATATTCGGATCCGGTATTTTTGGGCGATGGTTATTATATTTTTAAATTACTTGATCAAAAATCGGTTACAGAATTAAAAGAAAACGATGCAGCTGAAGCGCGTAAAAAAATATTTACGCGCGAGTTAGAAACGGAGTCGAAGAGCTATCTGATTGATTTGCATAAAAATTCTTTTATTGAAGTAGATCGAGATAAAATGATGCGTTTATAATATGACAAACAAAATCCTTGCTAAGCAATTACTTTATCGCTCGATTCATCGGGGCTGCAAAGAAACAGATTTTTTAATCGGTGAATTTGCTAAAGAAAAAATCTCTTCTTTTAATGATGCTCAATTGCAATTATTTGCCGATTTTATTGTTGAGGATGACCTATTAATCTATGATTGGATTTTAGCAAAATACGAAGCGCCTCAAAAATATTTTGAGATAATAGAAGAGATTAGAAAATTCCATAAAATTTAACTTGCGATAGAATTTTGCAAATTTTTTATGCAACTCGAAGATCGATTGCCTAATTAGCGAGGAGGGTTTTCTTGCCTAACTTTCTCGTGTAGCGCATACCAAGAAAAAGTAACTTTTGCTTTTAAAATTCCAGGGTTTTTTCCTAAAGAAATATTAACAAAATCTTCGGGTAGATACTTGTGAATTTTATTCATATCGAAGCTGTTGATAACTATGTATCCTGGTAGGGTGCCAAAAAATTCATTGATAAAAGCCATTGCCTTTACATCGCTTAAAGCATCGAAAGATAGTGTTCCGTTGCTATGTGATATGCTAATGGTTTTGCGTTGAAAAATTCCTGATTCAAGGTTTTCGGGCACCACAACTTGAAGTGATGGGGTATAAATACTGTATTTTGCAGCAATGGTTGTGAGTGAGTTATTTACCTCATCCATTTTAATTCCTTGAGTATTTTTTTTATTACCGACGATAGTCTTCCATACCTCTTTATATTTTCGCGCATCGTTAGTTTGGCTTTCTAACTCTTGCGCCTGTCTTTTGATGTTGACGGCTTCAAGATGAATTTTGTTAACCTTTTGCGTATTGAGATCTTTTTTATTTGTGGTATAAAAAACAATGCCCAGGGCAAGGATAAGTAATGCCAAAGAGGCTGTAATATTGATAATAATGTTGCGGCGCAGGCGTTGTATTTTCATCAATTATTGGTAATTGAAAAATCGATCGGAAAATTATAATATTTTTTTGTGAAGTCGATATTGCGAGGCAATTCTGAGTAGATCACTTTGTTTTTTTCGAATGTTTTTTTAAGTTCTGATGATAGGCCATCAAATTCGGTGAATAAATCTTCAATATCGCCGCTGCGATTTGAAATTTCGCCGCTGAACGAAATCTTGTAATTAGTGTTGCTGCGAGGGGCTTTGTAAGAGAAATTTGTTAAGCTGTAAGAAAAATTATTTATCTTTACGCCATATTCTTTGATGAATCTTAATTTGATATAAAGATCAAAAACGTTTGACCCAACAGATCCGAGGGCTTCATCGATTTTTCCGATATCGAGAATGCGATCAATATCTATTACTTCGTTGGCATCGGTAAAAACCTCGCCATCAAGCGCAGCGTTTTTGATGCGAGCAAGAGATTGTGAGGCGTTAAGTCGATCTATTTCTGCAATAGATTTATCTTCTTCGATGCTATTTTGAATATTAATGGCAAAGAGACAAATTGCGCAAATAATAATCAGCAACAATAAGTTTATGTAGTATGATGAGCGAATTACTAAAAATAATTTTGCGAGTGCGCTTACTTTTGGGGTGGTAAATTTTAATAACTTCTTTTTGTTATAAGAAAAAATTTTTGAAATTAATAAGTCGCAAAAATCACTATCTTTAGAAATTAAATTATTGTATCCAGAGCCAAGCGCAGCTTGAAACGGCGTATAATTTATAAAATGAAAATTGATATTAGGAATTTTATCAAGCTTAGCTAAAATAGGTGACGAAAAAATATTGATAATGTCAAGTTCGTCAATTTGTAAATCTGGGAAAAGCCTTTTTAAATATTCGAAAGTGCTATGAATGTCTTGCTCGTATTTTTCTAGAAAATCTGGTTCGTCGAAGTTGTAATTTACTACGCGAGTAAAAACGATTCCTTTGTCAGAAAATACTGTTTGCCTGATTCCGCTGACTTTATTTTGCAAAAGTAGGCAATATAAATCGTTTTTTTTATTTTTTATTTTTGAAGAAGATTTGATATCTTCTTGCAACAATTTAAAGAGAGAAAAGGTCTCGATTGGAGACATGTAAATTCCTGAAATGTGATTAGGCATTTCGATAGAAAAATCAAGCCAGGCGTTGGTTGTTTCTGAGCTTGAAGAGGATATAAAAAGCACTTCCCATTTTTTAGCTGCAAGTGGAGTGTCTTTGGGATAGCGACCATTGCCCAAAATAATGTAGTTTTTAAGACTTTCTTTGTCGGCATCATTGGCGATATCGCGCTTTATTAGGTGAATTAAATCGCCTTTTCTGATGAATGGATAGGTTTTCTTTTTATAGCTTTGGTCTACAGTATCTAAGAGAAAGTAAATCGGAGTAGACTTGTGTTTAGTAAAAAGTTTTTTTAAGGTTACTTTATTTTCTTCGGTTAACCCTTCAAGAAAAATTGTCTCTTCTATTTTTTTACCATTGTGCAAAGTAACTACGGAGCCATAATTTCCGATTGTAACAACAAAATTGCTTTCTGAGATTATTTTGGTAATCATCTAAAGGGTTATGAATTATAAAATATTCTTTAAAATATTATACTGATTATACTAAATCAAGTGCCGAGCTTTTTAGAGCCGCATTTTGTAACAAATCTGACTTTATCTGTTTAAGTTTATTATCTTCAACTTGATTTGGTATATAATCAACAATAGAAATTAAAATGATTTTAGGAATTGGAATCGATATAGTTAGCATTAGTCGTATCGAAGGTTTGATGCAGAAATTTGGACAGAAATTCGCGCAAAAAATTTTTACCGAATTAGAAATAGCTAGGGCCGAAAAAATAAATTTTGACGATAATTTTGCGCCAAGAGCAATTTTTTATGCCAAAAGATTTGCTGCCAAAGAAGCTTTTTCTAAGGCTTGTGGCCTTGGAATTGGTCGTGGCATTAATTTTTGTGACATCGAAATTAACAATGATGAACTTGGAAAGCCGTTAATAAAAATTTTAAATGACAAAGAAAAGTTTTTATATCAGCATTTTGGTGTGACAAATTTAAAAATTCATTTATCGCTTACAGACGAGCAACCCTTGGCACAAGCGATGGTATTGTTAGAAAGTTAAAAATATTTATATGAAATATGTTATTTATGGTCTAGGAATTTCTGGGCTTTCAACCGCTAAATACCTGATTAAAAAAAATTATCAGGTTATAATTACTGATGATAATGAAAGTGCGGTAGAAAATGCGCGCAGCAAGTTAAAAGAAGAGGCTGCTAAATATCAAGAAAATATCAAATTTGTAAAATCAGATCAAATTGCAAATGAATGCAATCTTGAGACTGTGATAGTTTTTGCTCCGGGCATTCCGCTTTATCATCCAAGGCCGCATAAAATTTTAGAAATTGTTAAAAATTCGGGCGCAAAATTATTGTGCGATGTCGAGCTTTTTTATTTGTTGAATAAAGATAAAACTTTTTTAGGAATCACTGGAACTAACGGCAAATCTACAACCACGGCGCTTACTGGCTTTATTTTTGAAGAGCTAAAAGTTGATGCGCAAATTGGCGGAAATATCGGCGTGCCTTGTTTTGATTTACCTGATTCGCAAAAATATGTGTTTGAAATTTCGTCTTATCACCTAGATTTAATGAGGCAGTCGCACTTTAAAACCGCGGCCCTTACAAACATAACGCCAGATCACATTGATCGCCACGGTTCTTTCGAAAATTATATTGCGGCAAAAAAGAAAATTTTTAGCAATCAACTTGCTCAAGACTACGCAATTATTGGCGTTGATAACCAATTTTCTCGCCAAGTTTTTAATGAGTTGCAAAATGATTCTGCGTTTAAAGCTGGGTTGGTTGAGGTTTCGACTAAAAAAATCTGCGATAATGGGGTTTCGGTGGTTGATAAAATGCTGTATAATAAGATTGACGGAGCTTCTTCGGCCCTGTCGCTAGAGGGCACAATCTTAAAAGGCGAACATAACATGCAAAATATTGCAGTAGCTTTTGCTAATGTTTATTGCGTGCTTTACAAAAATTTTGATCAGCGCGATCTTGAAAAAAGAATAGTTGATGCAATCAAGAAATTTAAGGGTTTGCGTCATCGTATGCAGTTTTTGGGGCAGGTTGATGGTGTTAGTTTTATTAATGATAGTAAGGCTACTAATGCCGAATCTACCGAAAATGCCCTTAAGTCTTATGAAAATATTTTCTGGATTTTGGGCGGCAAGGCTAAAGATGGCGGTATATCTGGGCTAGAGCCTTATTTTAAAAAAATTACTAAAGCTTATTTAATTGGCGAAGCATCTGATCAATTTGCTGAAATTTTGCAAAAAAATTATGTGCAGTTCGAAAAATGTATCGATTTGAAAAGTGCTTTTAGTAGCTCTTTTGCTGACGCAAAAAAATCTGGCTTAAAAGAAAAAAATGTTCTACTTTCTCCAGCTTGCGCGTCTTTTGATCAATGGAAGAGCTTTGAAGAGCGCGGCGATTATTTCTGTAAAGCATTTGATGAAATTAACAAGAGCTGAGAAGTTACTACTGGTGCTTGATTTTGCTAAAGAGTCGGTTCAAAAATTTTGGCAAAAAATTTATGGAGCGAAGCTGCTTAAAGCTTTTGCCTGCCTCTCTATTTTATTTGTTATCTTTGCTATTATTTTTTCTTATAAGCCGCAGGCTCAGTCTTTGCCTAGCTGCAGCACTCTTTCTAACACCGTTACTCCTAATGCTGGGGTAAATTGCCTCTATTATGGTTTGCCGCTTTGTTCTAGTATTGTAGCGCCTGCGATAGCGAGGCACAGAGTTAATTGTGCCGATATTATCGACCTACCTTTATGTAGCGATATTGTTACTGGCCCTTCAGTTTCTGCTAGCCCTGGTAGAAATTGCGTCGATCTTTGCTCTAGCCCATCTTACGATAATCCAGACCCGGTTGCTAATCCTACTTGGGTTCGCGGTGTTGATTTTGCGATTTTTAATCGCGATTGCATGAGGTTTTGTAACGACGTAGAGCCAGGAATTGTGCCGGTGCCCGGAGTAAATTGCTCTGAAAGAAAATGTCATCAACTTACGTCGGCAGACGTTCCTAACCCTGGAGTAAATTGCGACTTATTGCCCTGCAATCTTCTTACGCCAGATGAATTAAATAAACCAAAGTTTGATGACGAAAGAAAGAAATTTTGCGAAGGAGATACTATAAAGTGCCATCAGTTTACCCAGGCACAGCTTAGATACATGAGGTTGCGCGCACTTAATCCAACTTGTCAAATACATAATTGTCGTCCTTCGGTTCCTGCTTGTGGCGAAGATGATACCCTTAATATTACCAATCAGGGAGCTGCCTATACTAGTGTTTATAGCCAATATATTAATGGTGGGTTAAGCCTTACTAGCAACCTGATGTGCAGGTCTATGAATTGTAAGCCGGTAATAAAATCGCAATATCGTTGTGTTTCGCAGCCCGTAAGAGACGCTAACGGAAGATTCAACATACATAGCGTTGGAGCCTTAAATGCTGTTAACGCAATTACCGGAACTGACGCTGATATATACCGCAATCCAGCATGCGATTCTTCGGGAGATGGCTCTGTTTGCGGCACTTTGCGTCTTGGGGTCGATCCTGATCATGATACCATTTCGCCAATTACCAGTTATTGCTTTAAAACGGTTGATTGCAACGAGCCATCTAACAGAACTGCTTCAGAATGTCTTGTTGCCTCAAACTTAGCTGGTGACACCACTACAAACATCGATCCTTTTAATTCGTGGTTTTATCGTCCTAAGCCAATGGATAAGGCAATTAACACTAGAACTGGCCTACTTTTAAACATGAATCGAGAGTTATGTTATACAACCAACCAAATGAATGGCGAGCAAGGTTGGGGGTTTCATTCGGTGATTAATCTTGGACTGCTTGGCACGATAGATATGGGATGGTTTCAAAGTAGCTGGGCAGATGTGCATTCTCCAGGTGCCTGTAACGTTCCTAATGATGGTTTTCGTGGCACAAGATATACTTACTTATGCGGAAATGGAGGAACGCTTTATAACAGGCCATCCTATGATGTATCTTATTTTAAGGGATATGCGACTACCACCTTTAATAACGGAGTCACAACTCATAAAGTTACGGTTTGTACGCGCTTTAAAAATACAGTTGCCCTAGATGCTTGTGGGGCAAGAGAATGCGGTATTAACGAGTGGTTTAATCAAACCACTAGCCAAGCCTGTGGAGCTGACGTTTGTCGCGAATTAACCATAAACGAATCTGATGAAACCGAGTGTTCTATGTCTTCTGGTAGTGGAATGAGTGGAAGTAGCTGCGCTTCTGAATTTGATGATTATTTGCGGGTGAGGGCGGTTAAATACAACGACAAAGTCTGCGCTTACCTAGATTCTAAAGGACAGTTTGCATATAACGGAATGTTTCTTAATGGAACTGAAAGCATAAATTTTGCTGATGCGGATGAGATAAATTCTGGTGTAGCTTGTGTCAATGATCCTGCGGGCACTAACGGCAATTGTCATGGCTATAACAGTAATTATAATCAGGGTCAAGCCAATGTGTGGCGCGCTTTGTTGCGAGTGCATTATGTTGATAATAATCGCCCGCCTTCTACAACAGCCGATCTTAAAGGCTATCTCGACAGAGACGGCAAGTTATATAAAGAGCAGGCATGTCCAAAAGTTACGCTACGTTTACCTCCTCCAGATTTATATAACGTTGGTACGATGTCTAATTCAGAAAAATTATTTGCCCCGCCAGTTACTATTAGAAATGCTACTCAATACAGGGGAGGCAGCGATGCTATTATTCCGCCAGGAAAAATATATGGTAAAACCGATTTCCATTATCCAGAAATAAAAGTGCAGTTTGGTGCGGGGATTTATAAAATGAGTCTTGGTTTTGGCTATACTGGCGATGAGATTGGTGCTAATGCTGAATCTTTTGCTGCTTCGCCTGGTTTTCAAACTATTACAACTAATTTTAACGGCAAAACATACGAAGCTAGATTGCTCGTTAAAAAAGAATATTCTGTTAATTCGGGCATGCCGCAATTTTGTCTCTATCGCAAAATTAGAGATCAGAACGGCGTAGATATTGATCCGCTGCGTATTTCTTGTGTCGACAGAAATCCTCCAGATATTAACAACGCCAGAGATATGGTCGCAGACAGATCTTTGCCATTCAGAAAAGCGGTAATTTATCCAAGAGCCGGAAATGAATATAATAATGCTAAAATTAATATTCGTTATCTAGATGGTGGCGCTAACAAGATTGATAATAATTGCAGCGGAGACGATCTTTGCAGTAGAGAAATATCTCTCGAAAATACCGACTACACATCTCCGACTTGTAATCAAGATGTAGAAAATCACAAGATATGTGTGCAGCGCGAAGAATGCAGCGCTATTTATATCGATTGCATCCAAAACGAAATCGATATCAATAATGCCAGAAATAACAATCAAAGCATAAATGCTTTTCTTGATAAGAGAGCGCGATGCAATCAAGATATTGTTCCAAATTGCAATCGTAAAAAAGGCGTTGGTAGCTCTGGAGATATTTTTAATCCAATTCCGCAAACTGTGGCGTTTAATCCCGATAACAGTATTTATCATGGTTGGTTTAACGAGTTGTGTATTGTGAAGGGATTTGAAGCTAAGCTAAGATATGTTATTGCTCGCGATACTCCAACTTCAGAAATAGGAAAGTGTTTTATTAGTCAATCAAGCCCGTATCTTACCGACGGCAATCCTGCTACAAATTGCAATATGGGAGGTCGTGCGCCAAACTGTATTTGTGCCGAGGCGCCTTTAGATTACGTTACTGATGCTGGTGAAGTTATCAGGTTAGAAACCCCGCATGAGGCAGGATTATGTATAGATATTCCTGTACCTACGTTTTGTTCGACGATTGATTATAATCCGTCGCCAAATAGCAATGCAGCTGATCCAGAATATATCAACGATTCATTAGGAAAAACCACCTATAGCAACTCAACTGGCGTTCATTTAACGCACCAAGATCGTACCAATGGCGCTATTTCTGGACGTGCAGAATTTGTGCAATCGCTATTGGGTATGAATGATATTCGCGGAACATGTAGCGGCTTCTGGACTTACGACAAAAACTCTTCTGGTGTATCTTTATTTCCGCAGCAAAGCTGTCTCAATAGAGGTGGAGTTGCTGCTTGGGATCTTAACGTGCGCAACCAATGTGTGCGCTTCTCTTGCCCAGATGTAGTAACCGCTGGTCCTGATATTACTGGTGTTTATCAGGCGAGATATGGTGCTCTTGAAGCTGGTGAGGCGAAGGGCGCTTCTAACGGATTTGCAACTTGGTTAAAATATACTAAAACTACCGATTTTCCAGAAACAAGAACCGCAAATGCTTGTATTCCTGGATTTAAGCCGCTTGGAAGTACTGCATCTGTTACATCGGGTATCATTACCAGATATAATGGAGGAGTTTTGCCATCTCGCCAATGCGATCAGTTAGGCAATTGGATTATGCCAGTTAATGCTTGCGCAAGAATTTCTTGCCCAGCGATTAGCTTGCGCGATCCTACTTCTTCTGCTGATGCGGCTCTATGGGCGCAATGGTATGCTAATGGTGGAGCGTCTTTTCCATCGGTTTTTGCTTCGCGCAGTATAGTGCGCGCTCAACCTGGCTCGATTGCGACCGGAACCTGCAATAACAGAATTGGATTTTTTCAAAGCCCAGGAGGACTGCCACCAACATTAGAATGTGATTACCTTGGCAATTGGGGAGTGGTATCGAATCCATGCTCAACTTCTTGCGAGGCAATAAATACAGATATTCAGGCTTCAAACGGCAATAATGGTTTTTCGCAATGGCAAAGAATAACCGGAGCCTTAACACTTAGTGGCGTTGAGGGTGTATTTACTACTTGCGTTGCGGGCTATGTACAAAATCCATATCCGCCAGCATTTGATATAAGCGGCAGAGCATTAGCGCCGGCTATTGCTAGCGATTTAACCAGAGCAGCAGAGCCTCCACGTCGCTTATGCAGAATTGGAAGCAGCGTTGCAGGAACCGCAGCTGGCGTTTGGGGAGCTGTAAGCAACGGTTGCATCAACGCTTGCCCAGGAGCTAGTGTTGATCCGCGTCTTGGCGTAGGAATTACATCTCATCCAATGCGCTCATCGGTTGGTAGTGTTGTGCAACTTAGCTGGCCATCCACTAACTTTGGTCAATATGCCTATGTTACAAATTGGAATGGCTTAGAGTCTTTATTTAATTCGGTATATTTTCAGGGAAGCTCTGCAACCTCAAGAACCAACGGCTATTATCTAATGCGTCGTTTTTGTAATTCTAACGGAAGATGGAGCGATCCTGAAGCTTTATGCTCTGCAAATGACGGGCAAATCGGAAATGCAAAATATTTTGACAGCACCGCTTCTGCCGGATATCAAAATTCAATTCCTGCTGGCACCTCGCAAGTTGTTACTGGCGTGTGCAATCCTAGATACTGGACTTCTTCTCGTGGTTCTGGCCCGGCTCCGCAAAGACAATGCGTATTTGCTGATTCTAACAGATATATCGATAGGGTGTATCTAGAGTTGACTAACTCTACCCAAGATTGCGAATTAAAAGCATGCTCAAGTTACCCGGGTTTTCTTGGTGCGCGTGGCACAATTGCTGCCGCTTCTCCAGCTTCGCCTTTAGTTGCTGATGCGCGCTTTACTGCAGGAAGTGGTCAGTTGGTAGGAAGCTGTCTTAGCAATGCGTCTCTAGTTGCTGGCGGAACTCTTCCGCATGCAGATTGTGACGCTAACGCAAATTGGACTGCCCCAGACGAAAGCAGCTGTAAATATAGTTGTGTTGTTCAAAATCGTGTAGTTCAGCCAGTTGCACCTCATAATTATACTCTAATGCATAACTATTATTTGCGTACGCATAACAGATCGTTTTGGAATTCGGAATGTTTCACAGATACTTATGCTTATAGATGTAATGATGGAGTTACGGTTGTGCCTCAGGGTAATCGTTATTCTCATGATAGTCGATGGGGAAATGATTATAATTGCAGGGTGCAGCAATATGATCCTGCTAACAACAGTTGGTGTAGTGTAGTGCTTTATGGTTCTAATTCTATGCCCGAGATATCAACTGGCTTAATATCAGCAGCAATGGGCTGTAAATAGGCAAAAAGTTGAATCATAACTTTCTTTAATTTTTCAAGTTTTTCTTGTATAATTTTATAAAAATAAGATTATCGAAAGCTTGTAGAATGCAATAATACGAACGATATTGCTGATATTTTTTATAATTATTGGCACAAGACAACCAAGTAAAATTTACCTAATATGATTTCAATAATAATGGGCAGTAAATCAGATTTTGCAACGATGAAACACACCTGCGAAATGCTTGATAACTTTAGCGTTAAATATGAAACAAAAATTATTTCAGCGCATCGCACGCCGCAACGTTTATACGATTTTGCCACTGCGGCCGAAAAAAAAGGCGTGCAGGTAATTATCGCTGGTGCTGGTGGTGCGGCGCATTTGCCGGGCATGGCGGCTTCGCTTACTAAAATCCCTGTGCTTGGTGTGCCGGTTGAAAGCAAGGCGCTGAAGGGTTTAGACAGCCTGCTTTCGATTGCGCAAATGCCAGCAGGGATTCCGGTTGGTACTTTGGCAATAGGTGAGGCTGGTGCAAAAAATGCCGCGCTTTTGGCGGTGGCAATTCTTGCTTTGTCTGATAAAAAATTGGCGAAAAAATTAGAGGAATTTCGTTTGAATCAAACTGAGTCTGTTGGACTTGAGCCTTAGTGTTGAATTTTATATTTCGAATATAAGCATTTCATAAAAAAGGTTAGAATTTATAATTGTACTACCTTGTATCAAAACTAGGTCACGTTATATCCCCTGGCGGGGATACGCTGACCTATTTTTGATACAAGGTAGTACAATTATAAATTCTAACCTTTTTTATGAAATGCTTATATTCGAAATATAAAATAAATTTTTTTTGTGTAATTTTCGTTGTAATTATTTTCAATTTTTAAACTAACTTTTTTATGTATAAATTATACTACATGCCAGGGGCGTGCTCTATGGCTATTCACGTTGTACTTAATGAGCTTGGTCAAAAAGTTGAATTAGAAAATGTTCGTGTGGCAGAGGGCCAGCAGCGTAGCGCCGAATTTCTTAAAATTAGTCCTCGTGGACAAGTGCCGATATTGGTTGAAGAAGATGGTAATGTTGTGCGCGAAGGTGGTGCGATTTTGATTTATTTGCTAGATAAACATAATAGTTTAATGCTGCCAAAAAGCGGTAAAGAGCGTGCCAAGGCTTTAGAATGGCTGATGTTTGCCAATGCAACTTTGCATCCAACTTATAGTCGAGTATTTTTTGCTTTGCGTAATATTTCTGATCAGGCGGCAAAAGATATGGTGTTGAATCCTACAGCGCAGCAGATCAACAAGCTTTGGGCAGAAGTTGACACGCAGCTTGCCAAAACAAAATTTTTATGCGGAGAGCAAATTAGTGCCGCAGATATTTTGATAACGGTAATTGCAAATTGGGGTATCGGCATGTTTCCGTTCGAAATTAAACTCGGAAAAAATGTAGAGCGCATGATTAAAGAAGTTATTTCTCGTCAAGCTTTTAAAGCGGCCCTTCAGCGTGAAGGCGTTGAATATAAAGCGGCGGCTTAATTTATATAATAACAAATGTCTGCAATCACTCGTTGTAACTGGCCAGGCGAAAATCTTCTCATGCAAAAATACCATGACGAAGAATGGGGTATTCCTGTTCACGATGATCGCACTTTATTTGAATTTATCATCCTTGAAGGTGCTCAGGGAGGGCTTTCGTGGCAAACGGTGCTTAATAAGCGCGAAAATTATCGCCAAGCTTTCGATGGTTTTGATGCAAAAAAAATCGCGCTTTATGATGAAAAAGACGTGGCGCGATTGCTTTTAAATCCTGGCATTATTCGTAATCGTCTAAAGATTGCTGCTACAATTCAAAATGCTAAATCTTTTCTTGTGGTGCAAAAAGAATTTGGCTCGTTCGATGCTTATATTTGGCAATTTGTTGGCAATAAAACTATTCATAATAAAGTTGAGTCAATCAAAAATATTCCGGTTAAAACCAAAGAATCAGATGCGGTGAGTAAAGATTTATTGCAACGTGGCTTTAAGTTTGTTGGCTCTACAATTTGCTATGCCTTCATGCAGGCAGTAGGAATGGTTAACGATCACGAGACGCGCTGCTTTTGTATCAAGCGTTAAAAAGAATTATTGCTAAAAATTTAGCAATTTTTACTAAAAATAAATTCAATTAAAAATGCCATTACCTAATTTTTTCGACTCTGAAGATTATAAAAAAATCGAGCTAGACTTCGAGAGTTTTTCTGAAAAAGGAATTTTTGATATTGTAAGAGAAGCGCCGCAACTTATACAGCGCTGCGAAACTTTTCTTGATACGGTGTTTTATCAATATTTAAAACATGTGACGTTTAATAAAGTGTCGAATGACGAAAGAGGAATTCTTGCAAAAAAAGAAGACGAGCTACGAGAAAAAATCTTGGCAATAAAAGATTATTGCCAAGATTACGCAATCAAGCGAAGACAAGATATTGTTTGTGAATGCGTGAGTTCAATTTTATCGGATGATGAGCTTACCGTTGAGGCGATAGATGATTTTTTGATGATATTGGAAGAAAAAGAAAAAAGTTCTGAAGAGATCTCGGAAGCTTTGCAGTTGGCGTGTGAAGCGGCTTGGCAAAATATTAAATCGCTGCAAGTAAAGGCAGCAATGACTGAGGGAAAAGAGCAAGAGAGTCATTTGCAAGACATACTTGATTACGAAAGTTTTGTAAGGCAATTGCAAAACAGATTTGCCATTGAAAATGATGGAGCATTGCTTGAAAGAGATGCTTCTGCTACTTCTACCGCGATTGGCTTAGAAGATGATAATATGTATGACATAAGCGACTCTGACGAATCTACAACTATAAAAAGCGAAAACGATGGGTCTGACATCGAATATGATCTATATGGAAGCTTTAACAGTCTTGATGAAGAAGAGTTGAATTCGCAAGATTTAAGTGCTGCTGCGCCCGATATTAAAAACCCTGCAGCTCTTCTGCTTAGTAACGATCTGTATCAAGCCCGCTAAATTATAGCTTTGGCAATCATTTTTTATTGCGTATATCAACTTTGTATCGGGCATTTTTGCTGTGTTTTTTTTGGATAAATATATCGTATAAAAAAGCTATTGCATAATAATTTTGCTTTCATTACAAACTAGATCATAAAAAATGTACTAGCAAAATTAGTACAAAATAAAACTATAAAATAATGACCGAGCATTTACATCAAATTCAGCAAAAATTGTTAGAGCTGCTAGAAAAAAATACTGAAGAGCCTCTCACCATTAGAGAAATGCAAAATATTGTTGGTGCAACTTCAACTAGTGTTGTTACTCATCATATTTCTCAACTTGAAAAAAAGGGCTATATCAAAAAAAATCCTTACAATCCGCGTGATTTTCAAATTTTAAAAACTCCAGAAAAAGAAATTGCTTATTTAAATTTATACGGGTTGGCAGCTTGTGGGCCAAGCGGTTCTGTGCTTGAAGGAGACCCAATTGATCGTATTGCAGTTTCTACTCGCTTTATTCCTTTTTCTTCAAGCCAAGCTTTTATGGTAAAGGCAAAAGGAAATTCAATGCTGCCAAAAATTAATAGCGGAGATTTTGTTATTGCCAAAAAAACCAATAAAGCCGAAGACGGCGAAATTGTAGTTTGTGTAAATAACGGCGAAGCACTAATCAAAAAAATTAAAATCGAAAATGGCGGAAAAGAAATAATCTTGGTTTCGTTTAATAGCGAATTTCAACCATTTCTTGCTGCAAAAAATTTAGTAATCGAAGGAGTAGTGAAGGGGATAATTACCAATAAAACACTTGGGTTTTAGGGGTTTGAAAAATACAAAATTATGTAAGTGGGGCCTCTAAGAAATTAGGCGCTTCTAAGAAAAAACCATCGGCAAATCAATAAAAGCCATGGCCAGCAAAAAATAAATCAGAGGAAGATCTTTGGTCAGACTCCTCCCTCTGATTTATCGATAGTTTACCAAATCAACCACTTTGGTTTTTTACTAAGCGTTTTTTTTATAAACTATATGAAAAATTTTATCAATTCAGAAATTTTCGGAGCATTTTTTATTACCTTAACAGCTCTCTTTATAACCTTTAGCTGTTTCTACATGAAGATAAACAATATTAATCCGCGCCATGCACTTAGCGCCATGATTGTTGATGTAGCTTAGTTTGGATTATATTGAGTCATGCACTTCGCAAAATTCTATTTTGCTTGCTAGTTAATAACTTGAGAGCAGAATCGAAGCGAATGATTCGTCATTCATTTTGATTCAAAATGTTGTGCGTTAATAATCTAAATACATTTTTAAAAATATGAAAAAAATACTCTTAGCCCTGGTTGGTGTCATCGTTGTAATTCTTTTGGTTGCAGCTGCTATGCCAAAAGATTTTAAAATCGAAAAAGAAATCGTAATCAATAAACCAACCCCAGAAGTATTTTCTTACTTAAAGATGGTTAAAAATGGCCATGAGTGGAATCCTTGGATGAAAAAAGGTGCAAACACTGATCCATCTGGCGTGCAAACTTTTAAAGGTGAAGATGGCGCCGTTGGCTTTATCAACTCTTGGTCATCAAACGATAAAGAAGTTGGTGTTGGTGAAGAAGAAATTACTGCAATCGTTCCTGATGCAAAAATTGAGCTAGAATTGCGTCTTGTAAAGCCAATGAAAGCAACTAATAAAGTATATTTCACAACTACAGCGGCTGGTGCAAATCAAACCAAAGTTACCTGGACTATGGAAGGAAGAACAGATTTTCCTTTTAACATAATTTGCTTTTTTAAACAAAAAGAAGTTGGTAATAAATTCGTTCTTGGGCTAGAAAACTTAAAAACTGCTTTAGAAAAATAACTTAATAGTTATTTCTATTCTTGCTTTTAAATAGGGTTGAGTGCATAACTCAACCCTATTTTTTTGTTTGCATGGAAGGTTTTGACCTGATCCCCAAATTCCAGTCCCCCTAAACGAGAAAAATCTCATTTTATTACTGTTAAAATTTCTTAATTTTTTTAGAATTTTTAGCAGAATTATTAACAATAAAAATGAGTATTTATGAAAAAATCAAAATTCAGCGAAGAACAAATAACACTAGCTTTACACACAGCAGAAAGCGGCACTGCATCAGTTAACGAAGTTTGTAGAAAGCTAGGAATAACCGACGCAACCTTCTACCGCTGGAAAAGCAAATACGGTAATTTAATGCCCTCAGAGCTAAAAAGAATGAAACAACTCGAAGAAGAAAACAAAAAACTAAAAAGCCTAGTTGCTGATCTCAGCCTTGATAAGCACATGCTGCAGGAGGTGATTGCAAAAAAGTACTAACGCCTGATGAATCAAAAATAATCATAAAAAAAATACAATTTGTTCACAAAGTAAGCGTTAGAAGAATTTGTATTTTATTCGGCTTCAACCGTTCAAATTATTATTACAAAGCAGTTGAAGATCATCAGGCGGTAGTTTTAATTCAAAGGATAAAAGACATTGCTGCAACTAGGGTAAGATATGGCTATAGAAGGATTCACATTATGTTGCGGCGCGAAGGCTTTAATGTTAATCACAAAAGAGTTCATCGTCTTTATTGCCAAACTGGTTTGCAATTAAGGAATAAAAATCCAAAAAGAAAAGTAAAAGCCAAAGCAAGAGAAAACCCAGTAATAGCAAGTGCTCAAAACGATTGCTGGAGCATGGATTTTATGGCAGACAATCTTTTTACTGGTGAAAAAATTCGAGTATTAACTGTGGTTGATAATTTTACCAAAATAAGCCCTGTAATTGATGTAAAATTCAGTTATAAGGCAATTTTGACGTTGTTAATTCTTTAAAGAAAGCAGCATCAATTTACGGTTTACCAAAAGCAATCAAGGTTGATAACGGTCCTGAATTTATTTCCAAAGAATTAGATTTATGGGCTTACAGCAACAAAGTTGAGCTTGATTACTCAAGACCTGGCAAGCCTACAGATAACGCCTTCATCGAAAGCTTTAATGGCAAAGTTCGGCAAGAATGTTTAAATCAACATTGGTTTTTATCTTTGAGTGATGCTAAAGTAAAATTAGATTCATTCAGAGATGATTACAATCGTAATCGACCGCATAGTTCGATAGGCTATCAAAGCCCCGAGGAATTTGCTAAGTCTTGTGTTTTGCAAGGGTAAAAAGTTAGATTTTTCTCGTGAGGGGTGGACTTAAGTTGGGGATCAGGTCAAGTGAGGCAGATGAGTCATTTTGCAAACTTTTTAGAATCTTGTTTTTTTAAAAAAATTCTTGTGCAAAAGATTCAATTAAAATATTACTAGAAATATTTCACCAAATTATAAAACCCAATTTTTATGCGCCTTCCATATTTTTTCATCCTCTTACTATTACTCTCCTTTACTTCCTGCAAAAATCGTGATCGTTATTTAAATGATTCTGATAACATGACGGAAATTTCTGATATTGAAGAAGTCTACGCAACAGGCATCCCGCAGCAAGTTCGTAAGATTCTTGATTATTATTCAAACCTCGATTTATCGATTAAAAAAAATCAAGAAGAAGTCGCTGATTTTAAAGACGATATTTATTTGTTTAAAGAAAAATTCATAATTACATATTTGCGATTTTATAAAATTTATGGGCAGTGCGGCAAAGATGCTTATGGAATGACTATTTCAGTTGATTCTAAAAATTTAGAGAATTTTGATATTCTTTTATCTAAAACTAGAAATGGTTATGAACTCTGTAATATCACAAGATTTGGCTTGCTTTATAGTCAAAAAAAAAGCTTCAACTTATATTTAAAAAAGTTTAAGAAAAAATATTGGATTTAATTTAAAAATATAAATTTATGACAAATGACACAAGCACAAAGTGCTGAGTAATTTGCATAATTCAATAAAAAATAAAAATTATTATGACAAAAATAAAAATTGATAACACGGATGTTGACAAATGGATTGATAAACGCAGCCCCCATCAACTCAAAGCTCTAGAAAAAGCCTCAAAAGTTTTTGATAATAATGATGCTTTAACTGTTAATACGCTTGAGGCAATTTATGGAAAAGAATCTAGTTTTGGTGATAAATATTATTTAGGCAAAATAGCAAAAGGATCAGATAAGCCCGCTGGCCACTTTCAACAAAAAAAGGAAGCTGCAAAAGAACGGGGCTTAATAACTGATCCTAAAAATGATCAGCGCTTTGATATTGACGAAGCTTCAATTAGTGCGGCTAAACAATTAAAAGCATTAGATACTTACTTCAGCAAAAAAACAAATCTCGGAAGTGGAATTTTTACAATTGCAATTTCTGACAAAGCGGTTCGAGAAATATTCGCAGTTGCTGCTTATAATATTGGGCAGGGCCGTGTTGCGTCAGCGCAAGCTTTAGCAAAAGCAGCAGGAAAAGATCCGACAAATTGGGAAGATGTTCAAGAATTTTTAATTGCTGCTGGCGCTAAAGCAGATCAAGCTAAAGAAGTTATCGAATATGTAAAAAAAGTTTTAGAATATAAAAAAGAATTCGAAAAAAAATCTGAAGCAAATAAAAAATTGAAAGATAAAGATTTAAAAGAAACTAATTTGAAAAAAGATGGGCATTGGGTTACGATTGATGATCATCCGGTCTTGATTAAAAATAAAAAAGTTTAATATTGACGGGCCGCTGTAGAAATTTCGAAGTAAAAATTTTGGGTGGGCGAGGGTTCCCTTTTGCGAAATTTAAAATCAGCAATTTTTGTTAGTTGTTTTTTGCTAAGATTTTAGATTTTTGGAGAGAATAAGGTACGGTGTATGTAAAAATATAAATCGTAGGAAAGTCGGCAAATACAGGGCTTAGAGTGCCATAAAAAATTTTGCTAAAACCTATGAGTGATTCGGTTCGCAATTGAATGTTGGAGGTTCGAGGCTACCCTTTTGCGAACTCATCTATGTTTTTCGCAGCCCAATACTGACAAGGTTTCAGAGCCTTTTTCAGATGTACTAAAAAGTTCGAAGTGAAAATCTTGGGTGGGCGAAGAGGTTCTTTTACGAACTTTTTTAATTCAATTAAATTTCAAATATTTTGCTAAAGCTACAGTAATCTCATTCTTTAAATTTGTAAGTGGTCCTTTTTTATTCTCATCATTCAGTGCTGATATTACAAGATTTAAATAATCATCACTACTATTAAAACCTAAAGCTTTTACGACCCTAGATAATAAAGTTTTTCCAGGAAAAATCTTTAAAAAATCATCAACACTTTTATCATCTATTAAAATTTGATTGATGTAATCTTTTTCGCTTTCGAAATTTTTCTTTGGAATAAAAGGCCAATTATTTACCTCTAATGAATCAAGATATTTTGTGAGCAATGCTGTATCATCTTCTGGCAAGGTACCCCAAATTTAACACACCTTCCCCCTTCTTAAATTGATCAAAAAAGCACATTTAAAACTTGTTTTAAACGCGCTAAATTTCATCAATCA